>Ga0209499_1000061_pt1 | contig 74664 bp, 72 predicted proteins | sample C_130208_EF_Meta_FD_187306 | JGI IMG/M metagenome (GOLD analysis project Ga0209499, IMG submission 187306) | Freshwater microbial communities from Lake Croche, Canada to study carbon cycling - C_130208_EF_MetaG (SPAdes) (version 2) | ecosystem: Environmental > Aquatic > Freshwater > Lake...
AAATAATTTACTGGGCGGACTTGGCCTCATTCTTGGTGGCGCGACCTTAGCCGCCTGGGGTACCGATTTAGGATATGCAGTCACCGGCATCATGGTAACGGCGGGTTTATTGCTCGCCTCTATTTTGGCATGGGAGCCTAGCTGCAATTTATTGCAAAAATTACTAGACCGCATTCAAATGAATCACGCCCTGCCTGGTATCAAGCTCGCCTTTTCTTGGCCTATGAATTTAGCTCAAGCCGGATTTGCAATTGGCATTCACTCGCTCACTATTCTGACGCTGCTCTTTTGCCTCAAGGCCTATGGGGTTGATGCACCGATTGAAGCACTCATGATTGGCTTACCTGCCCTAAGTCTTTTATTAATGCTGCCAATCAGCATCTCTGGCTGGGGCTTGCGTGAAGCTACACTCTCTTCTGTGCTGGCATTGTGGGGCGTTAGTCCATCTATGACAGTCTTAGCATCCATTAGTTATGGTGCCATTACCGTCTTATCGGTATTACCAGGCGCTTACTTTTTATTAAAACGGAAATAATTCTTTTTAGAGTCCCACTATGACTATTAGCGTCAACACCATGCGTGCGATTGACCACTGGGTCGGAGTGCCACTTTGCGCGATAGCAAGTCCAGTCGTTGCTCTGATCGATGGCATGAAGAATATTTTTTCTCGTAGCCCAGAAGTACCCCGAAAATTACTCTTTATTGAGTTATCCGAAATGGGTAGCGCAATCTTGGTTGATCCTGCCATGCGCAATGCACAAGCTCGTGGCGCTGAGTTATTTTTTCTGATCTTTAAAAGCAATCGAGCCAGCCTCACTCTATTGAATACCGTGAAGCCCGAGAACATCTTTACGATTGATTCTTCTAGCTTAGGCGGCTTAATTAAAGATACGCTGAAATTTTTACTATTAGCTCATCAGCATCGTATTGATACCGTGATTGATTTGGAGTTATTCTCTCGCTTTACCGCTTTACTTACCGGTCTGTGTGGCGCACGCCGTCGTGTGGGTTATCACATCTTTCATGGTGAAGGCTTGTGGCGTGGCTTTATGTTGACTCGTAAGGTTCATTACAACCCACACATCCACATTACCAAGAATTTCCTCTCTCTGATTCATGCAGCATTTGCTAAAGAGATTGAAGTGCCTTTTAGCAAAATCCATATTGCAGATTCAGAAGTTCACTTAGAGCAAGCGGTAATTGATCCAGTGGTATTGAGCAAAGTTCGTGAGCGCATTGAGAAACTGAGTGCGACTTTTGGTATTACGTTTAAGCAAGGTAAGCAACGCCTCATTTTGGTCAACCCCAATGCCAGTGATCTGTTGCCACAAAGGCGCTGGTCTCAACAGCGCTTTTCTGAGCTGATTCAGGGATTAAATCAACGCTATCCAAATGATCTCATTCTGATCACTGGCTCTCCAGCTGAATTTGACTATGTTGAAAAAGTACGCGCAGTTGCTAACGTTAAAAATGCACTGAACTTTGCAGGTCAAGTGAGTTTTGCAGAATTGCCGCCACTCTACACCCTGTCTGATGTGATGGTGACTAATGATTCTGGGCCAGGCCACTTCTCTGCCGTCACCCCATTGCGGACAGTCGTCCTCTTCGGACCCGAGACGCCAGCGCTGTATGGCTCTATTGGTAAATCGATTGCCATTACTGCCAATCTGGCATGTTCACCCTGCGTTAGCGCCGCCAATCATCGCAAAACACCGTGCCACGACAATGTCTGCATGCAAGCCATTACGGTTGCTCAGGTACTAGAGAAGATGGCGCATCAATTGAATGAAGCCGATCAAGAGCGGGTGCATTAAGTCGCATGACTGAGCAGCGCAAATCGGCTTTAGCAATTGCATCCAATTGGACTTGGTGTATTCCACTTGTGCCGCTTAGTGTAGCAATCGCCATTTACTTTGGTGAATTACAAACATCGACATTTTTATTTATTAATCGCTACACCCAGTTACTTCCAGATTTTTTTTGGACCTGGCTCACTTTTATCGGCAATGGCTGGGGCATCTATGCATTGTGCTTTCCTCTCTTACTGTTAGCACCTAGATTGCTGAGTGCTGGACTGCTGGCATCCTTGATTGGTGGTACCATCAGTCAAATCATTAAGCCTCTATTAGATCTTCCGCGTCCTGCTGGAGTATTGGCTTTAGAAGACTTTTATCGCATCGGTGAGCCTCTATTGCATAAAGCAATGCCCTCTGGTCATACGCTGACTGCTTTTGCGGTAGTTTCTGGAATCTACTTTGCTAGCGATCGAGATAAAAGAAGCTCTTTGTGGTGGATCTTCATCATTGCGGGTTTTTCAGGCATCTCTCGAAATGCGCTTGGCGCTCACTGGCTCACTGATGTTCTGGCGGGCTGCGCAATTGGACTGTGGTCAGGAATGCTGGGAGCAATATTGGCTGGGTTGATTCCAGAGAAGCAGATGGCACCTAATCAGATCGGGCCTCGCTTGCTTGCGCTGGGCGGAGTGGCAACCATCTATGTTCTCCTGACGCAAATCCTAGACTCAGAACTCAATCAGTCTTTGCAATATGCTTGTGTAGCATTAATTAGCATTACTTTAGCTCTGTTTATCAAAGCGCAAAAACCTAAGGCTATATAACGATGTTTAGTTATCGCCATGCTTTTCATGCGGGTAGTCATGCCGATATTCTGAAGCATCTGGTGATGATTCATTTAGTTGAATATTTACAAGAAAAGCCTGGCGCTTTGACTATTGTCGATACGCATGCTGGTGCTGGCATCTATAGCCTGATTGATGGCTTTGCAACCGTCAGCAAAGAAGCTGATCAAGGCATTTATCGCTTAGCTAAATTTGCAGAGAGCCATTCAGTTAGTCCTGGAATAGCTAATTATCTCGAACACGTGCGTTCCGAGAATACCGATCATGAGATAGCCGTCTATCCTGGCTCTCCATTTATCTTGGCACATCTACTGAGATCCCAAGATCGCCTGAAGCTCTTTGAGTTACACCCTAAAGAGATTGATATCCTGCGCCACAATATCAGCCAACTCAAGCAGTCTAAGCAAGTCGATATTTATGCAGAAGATAGCTTTGCAAGACTGAAAGGCTTAATGCCGCCACCTAGTAGGCGCGGCCTCGTATTGATTGACCCCTCTTATGAGGATAAGCAGGACTATCGCTATCTCGATACTGCGATCGAAGAGGCTTTACATCGTTTCGCTACCGGCTGCTACGCAGTCTGGTATCCCTGCCTCTCCAGAAGAGAATCCGCTGCTCTGCCGGATCATATGAAAAAAATTGTGGCAGCCCACAAACGCTCCTGGTTACAAGCTGAGCTACGGGTTGAGAATGCCCCAAAAGAGCGCCGACTTCAGGCTAGCGGGATGTTCATCATCAATCCACCATGGACTCTTGAAAAGCAGCTTTTTGAAAGCCTGCCTATTCTTGTGAAGGCGCTGGGACAAGATAGTGGCGCTTCATTTTTGTTAAAGAGTTTTGAGGCCTGAGCGGAGCTGATCTAGGCTTCTAGTCATCATCAATTAAGGGGTTTTAAGCCTCTGAATCCGAAGTGCTCATAGCTTTTTTGATGATGATCGCTGAGAGAGCTAACAACAATACCGCCCCACTCTCATATATCAAGTCAATCGTACTAATTCCCTTACCCTGCAAAATAATAAGTCTGCAAAGAGCTGTAATGGCAATGAAGATGGGGAGAGTGATTGGAATCTTGTTGTACTTATAGAAAGCTGCCACCATGCCTAGCACCTCGGCATAAATGAACATAAGCAACAAATCAGTTAAGGTAATTTTTCCATTGAGAAGAACGTTATACATCTCTATGCCGACACTAAAAATAGTAAAGAATGCAATAAGAATCAAAATTCCTTTTTCGGCTGCTGTAATCCATTCGTAAATTTTCATACTATGTGCACCTGAGTCATCGATATCGGAAAAATTTATCTACACTAAATTACAGTTAGCGCAATCGCTCAACATAGTAAGTTGCCTTCTCCAAGGCATCTGCTGCATCAAATCCAACCATATCAGCACCTAATTCATCTACTAACTCAGGATATTGATTAAAAACAGGGCTGCCAACAATCAAGCCAACACGTGGATTTTTTGATTTCAGCTTGATCTCTTGAATCAAGTCTTTTAATTGCGGGAACTGCTCTCGAAGGCTTGCGGATAGGCCGATGATGTCAAACCACTCTGTCTGCGCCATCGAAACAATGTCTTCTTGTGTGGCAGCCAATTCACCCCATATTCTCCAACCGGCTTTAGCGAAGAACTCAGAGACCATAAATAGACCTAAGTTGTGTTGCGAACCTGGCAGAGGAACGAGCATAATGCTCGATCCGGTTTTATTTTGCTCTGCATATTGCTGAAAGATGGGACTTAAGTCATACATGAGCTGCTTAATACGCCACAGTGCAATCGTGACATCCGTAAAGCTAGACTCATCACCCTCCCACATTTCACCAAGTCTTCTAGCGACAGGAGTCAATAAGAGCAGATAAATATTTTCGAGACTCACGCCAGAAGCATGAATGTCCTTGACGTACTTCACAGAGGTTTTCGCATCCTCTTGCAATACCAATTGCGTTAACTCAGCAATCGATTGTTGCGGAATGAGATCAACCGAAGGAGCCTTTAAAGCTAAGGAAATCGATGTTTCGAGGTGCTTCTCAACGATCAAGGGCAAAATATTATTTTCAATCGTCTTGACTAGCGACTCAAGATATTCCTCTTCCGTACAGGCTTTTTCTAATGGATGCGCAGTATTGTTTTTCTCAAATCTAGCCTTAGAGGGCGCATTTGAAACCAAGCAGTCCTCCCAAATGCTATTGGACTGATTTGATTGGGAATTCTGGTTAAGTTTGGAGTCGTCGTGGCTAGATCTCTTTTTAGATTTAGCGATGCTCACTAGCCTGGATAAATTCATGAACATCACTTGATCAGGTAACAGTCTCAAACCAAAACTTGAGATCGCTGTAGCTGTCTAAGAGCCTATAAGTGGGAATGTTTACTTTATAGGCTCATTTTTGAAGATACTCAAATGAATTGTCTTAAGTACTTTCCCTAGACCCCTTTATTTCATCACTAGAAGGGCGTATCTCATATTTTTCAAGCAAAACCCAGGTAGATTTCGGCACCATATTTTTAATTTTGTGCGGTGCAATGCTGCGTAAATGAATCACCGATTCAATTGCTTTCATCTCTACCCTCGCTTTAGCAAACTCCAGCCCGCGAGGTCCAAATCTAGGCATTACCCAAGCAAAAATACTGCGCATAAAGTTTGGCATCCGCTGCAATGGCAAGCCACCTGCGGCGAGCTCCACATTCTTCATGAAACCCTTAACAGGGCCTAAACGATTGCCAGCGGAACTGACCGGCTCAAGTGATAGCTCGCTAGAAAGTAGATTCACAAGCCCTTGACCTTTTGGGTTTCGAACAATAATCCATTGCTCCCCTGTGCCTGCCATATACCCCACTGTGATGTCCGATAGGGAGTTGACATAATCAACGCAGGTTTTACAAGTCGTTGGGAAAAAATCTGCGGGTAAGGTGCTGAGGGGCAACTTTAAAAAAGGAATTTCTTGCACTTCACCATTTTTAAATCTCAATTCAACATGGTAGTCAGCTCTAAATTCTAGATACGTAATATCTTCAGGATTGGGACTCAGCAAGCCTAAAAACTGATGGAAGTTTTCTGTTGTTGTGTTGTCAGAGCAAGGCGATCCAATGATGAGTAATTTCTCAAATCCAAGCTCTTTTTCTAAAGCTCTAGCAGCATAGACTTGGCAAGGTATGCCCACCATCGCTACTTTTTTATATCCCAAATCTTTAGCTTGCTCAAGGTACTGAATGATGGGTGCATAACCCATCTTCATGCCCCGACACTCGGCCATATCCTCTGCTTCAGTAACGATGACTGGACTCGGTTTCCAGCGATCTTCGGGATCAGAACGCATGGTAATAACAGCGTCTATCTCCCCCTTCCCCAGCAGAACCTCACATAGCCTACTAATAATTCCAGTCCATTGCGCACCAGGTAAAGGATTAATTAATCGGGCCCTAAACATGTGGAGGTAGGCCCCAAAAAATACTTCATCAGAATTTTCTAGCTTACGCTCTCTACCATGGACTGATAGTTCGTATTTTGGATAATCGGGTTGAATAAATTGGCAAGCAGTTGCGCAGCGCTTGGGGGCTGATGTGCGTGACACTCCACAATCAGTACATAAGTCCCGATAGGGAATCTCTTGAATTAAATCCTGCCCAACCAATGCTTTATCCAAATCGGGCAATAACACTCTGCTGTATCTTCTGAGCAGAAAGTCCATAGTGATCTAAGAGTAAATTGACATCGCCATGCTCTACATACTCATCCGGCAACCCAATTTGGAGGGTTTCTATTTGAATGTTTTTATTCGATAGCACCTCAAGGCAGGCACTACCTGCGCCACCCTGGATTGCGCTATCTTCAATCAATACCAGGCCATCATGAGAGCGGGCAATAGTCAGGAGCAATTCCTCATCGAGCGGCTTAACAAAACGCATATCTACTACTGTAGAGTTGATCTCTTCCGCTACGGCTAAGGCGCTATATAAAATAGGTCCAAAGCAGATAAAAGCAATTTTTTTCTTTGGTGGCACTTCATTATTTAAAATGCGCACTATGCGACCCTTACCCATCGCTAGGGTATCTAGCGAAGGCTCAGTTGGAGTTCCAATACCAGAACCACGCGGGTAGCGGACAGCTGCCGGGCCATCATGTCTGAAAGCAGTACTCAACATAGCACGGCATTCTTGCTCATTCGATGGGGTCATTAATACCAAGTTAGGCAGGCAACGTAAGAAGGCAATGTCAAAGGCACCAGCATGCGTTGCACCATCCGCACCAACAATACCGGCACGATCAATCGCGAAAACAATCGGGAGATTCTGTAAGGTAACATCGTGAATCAGCTGATCGTAGCCACGCTGTAAAAAGGTAGAGTAAATCGCCACTACTGGCTTTAAGCCTTCGCAGGCAATACCAGCAGCAAAGGTAACGGCATGTTGCTCTGCAATTCCAACGTCAAAGTAGCGATCCGGGAAGCGAGCTTCAAATTCGTTTAATCCAGAGCCCTCACGCATGGCTGGCGTAATCGCAATCAGTCGCTCATCCGCAGCGCCCATATCGCACAACCATTCACCAAATACTTGGGTAAAGGTTTTCTTGCTGGCTTTACCAGCTTGAATTCCGATGCTCGCATCAAATTTGCTTGGCCCATGATAAAGAATAGGGTCTGCTTCTGCCCGATCGTAGCCCTTGCCTTTCTTGGTAATGATGTGAAGAAACTGAGGCCCCTCAGTTTGTGCGAGATGTTTGATGTTTTCTAGGGTAGGAATTAATACATCTAAGTCATGCCCATCAATCGGCCCGTAGTAATCAAATCCAAACTCTTCAAAAATCGTAGCTGGGCCAACCATTCCTTTTGCATGACCCTCAAGCCTTTTTGCGAACTCGCGTATTGGCGGAGCAACCGATAAAACCTTGTCGATACCTCTTTTAGTGGCCGCATACATCGAGCCCGAGATGAGTTTCACTAAATATCGATTCAACGCACCAACTGCCGGTGAAATCGACATCTCGTTGTCATTCAGTATCACTATCAAAGGAACTTTTTTATTCACGCCAGCATTGTTCATGGCTTCGAATACCATACCAGCACTCATAGCGCCATCACCAATAATGGCTACTACGCTGCGCTTTTCATTTTTGGTCTTGGCTGCTACGGCCATCCCCAAAGCAGCCGAGATACTCGTTGAAGAATGCGCAGTACCAAAAGCGTCGTATTCACTTTCACTTCGCTTTGGAAATCCTGAGATACCACCGTATTGACGAAGTGTGGACATTCCCTCACGTCGCCCTGTCAGTACCTTATGGGCATAACTTTGATGGCCTACATCCCAGATCATTCGGTCATGTGGGGTATCAAATACGTAATGTAGGGCAATAGCCAGTTCTACAGTACCTAGATTAGAAGATAAATGTCCACCAGTACTGGAGACTGAGTTGAGAATAAAGCTGCGTAATTCTTGAGCGATTTGAGGGAGTTGATTGGATTCATAATCCCTCAAATCAGCAGGGCTAGTGATGGTCTCGAGAAGATTGGTGATCTTTAACATGGCAATTTACTTTGTCGTATAGATTGTCGAAATAATCTTTTTAAAATCTTCCAAATTTTCATGGCTAGAATTCTGGAGCGCGCAAATTGGAGCGTGCATAAATTTATTAGCTAGCGCACTAGCCATTTGAGAAAGAACAATCATCGGATCCTCTCCTTTAGCAATTCTTCTGCCTGCTTTTTCCAGCTCAATTTTTTGATACCGCTCACCCACATCCTGAATGGATTTGATGATGGGCACTACCGTTCTTTTTTCCAGGGCTTGATAAAACTCAATCACTCCCTTTTCAATGATTTTCTCTGCCTCATGAACAGACTCTGTTCGATTTGCTTTGCCCGCACTTACAATCTCACCAAGGTCATCGATTGAGTATAAGTAGGCATCCTTCACACTCTTAATCTCAGACTCAAAGTCTCTTGGCACAGCTAAGTCAATCAAGACCATGGGCCGATACTGTCTTGCTTTCAATGCAGTTTTGACCATCCCTAGACCAATAATTGGCAATGAACTCGCAGTGCAAGACACAACTACATCATATTCATGCAGATGCTGAGCTAACTCATGCAAGGGAAATACTTCGGTTACTAAATTTTGATCAGCAAAGGCCTTAATTAACTCACTGCCCCTATCTACCGTACGATTAGAAATCGTAATCTTCTTAGGCTTCTTACCAGCAAAATGACTTGCACAAAGGCCGATCATTTCACCTGCCCCGATAAACAGCACATTACATCCGTTGATATCGCCAAAAACGCGCTGAACCAGTTTGATTGAAGCGCCCGCCATCGATACTGAATGAGCACCAATTTGAGTGCTACCTCGAACCACTTTGGCTACAGAAAAAGTCTTATCAAATAATGGCTTTAGATAAGCGCCAACAGTTCCTACTTGATTGGCATAGTCAATCGCCTTCTTCATTTGCCCCAGAATCTGGGTCTCTCCGAGCACCATCGAATCTAGGCCACTGCCTACCCTGAAAGCATGCTTTACAGCATCTGCAGATGTCGCAGAATAAATATAGGGGCGTAGCTCATTACCCTGAACATTATTTTGCGCCGCCAACCAATCAAAGGCTCTTTTTTCAAAATCGTTATCTGCATACTCCACATCATTTGCAGCGCAGTAAATTTCCATTCGATTACAAGTCGACAGAATTGCTACCTCAGGGCTAGCACTTGAATTTTTACCTTGCAAGTACTTTCGCAGATCAATTAACGAGTCTTGCAAAATTTCAGGAGCTACAGCAACACTTTCCCGAATATCTATTGGAGCAGTGTGATGATTTACACCAAGGTTGAGTAGTTTCATGCTGGCCATTGTTTAATAAGCCCCCGGATTGAGAACCAGGGTCTCCCAGTTCAAACACATCGCGATCGTGACCCAGATCAAATAGGGCAACATTAAAAAGGCAGCCAATTTATGGATAGGCCACATGACCACCATAATTGCTAAGACTGATAACCATAAAAAACCCGCTTCAATCAGAGACCAATCGGGGTGGTGCATGCGAAAATAAAAGATGCTCCAAAGAATATTTAAGGCGCTATTAAGTACAAATAGGCCAACCAAAGAAATTCTTTGTGACCTTGTAGGGCGATTGTTAAAAGCAATCATCCAGGCTGCTGCCGATAGTATGAAAATAATCGTCCAGATCAAACCAAAGGCCCAATCTGGCGGTTTCCATGCCGGCTGCTTCAATGAAAAATACCAAGGACCGATTTCTGTCGCTAAGCCACCTGCGACAGAAGTAATGATCATCCATGCAGCGATCATTAATAGGTACTTGTGTTTAAAGAAAAGCATCATGCCTTAGCTAGCCCTAATAAATGCCCCATATCTTTGAAGAAGATCTTGACATGAGCCAAAGGCTTTTTGCGCACCAGTTTTTTATTCATATAAGACTCGAATGTCAGCTTCTGAACATCCTTGTCTTCGCACATCTTGACAAAACTCTCGCGTCGCTTATCAGTTGAGTACCAGAAATACTGCATGATTCCTAAAACCCAGAAAGTCATGCGATGCTCTTTCATAAAGCGCTTTCTGGCTAACTGTAACTTTGCAGGATCATTACTCTCTACAAATTCATATACAGCCTCACCAGCTAATTGACCACCTAGCATGGCGTAATAAATTCCCTCGCCAGAGGCCGGCGCGACAACACCAGCAGCATCACCAGCCAGCACAACTTGTTGTCCATCGTCCCATTTTTTTAGAGGCTTCATTGGTAACGGTGCACCTTCATGCCTGACCAATTCTGCACCCTCGAGACCCACATCTGCGCGCAGCTTAGCAACAGCATTCCTTAAGGAGAAGCCTTTGTCAGCACTGCCAGTACCAATACTGATCGTATCGCCGTGAGGAAATACCCAGCCATAAAAATCGGGGGAGATTGGCTTTTGATACACAACATCACAGCGAGTGGAATCGAAATGATGGGGCGTGTTTGGCGGAGTTTTAATGATTTCGTGATACGCGAAGACATAATTCGCCTCTGCACAACCCTGAACACCAGCGCTTCTGCCCACTTGAGACTTAGCGCCATCAGCACCAATGACTGCTTTGGTTAGAACGCTTTTCATGGCACCAGTATCGCCATCACGCGCACCTCTAGTGCGATAGTGAATTCTGGCGAGTGGACCTTCACGTGTCAGAGTTTCAAACAGGCCATCTTCTCGAGTCGCCCCCGCTTCAACTGCGCGCTTGCGTAACCATTCATCAAATTGAGCACGATCGACCATGCCAACAAAACCATTCTCAATCGGAATATCAACCGCTTTGCCAACAGGAGAAACCATCCGAGCTGATTTTGCCTTGGCAACCAATAGCTCATCCGGAATCTCAAAGTCTTTAATCAAGCGTGGTGGAATTGCTCCTCCGCAGGGCTTCACCCTGCCTCGCTTATCCAGCAATAAAACTTGCTTGCCTTTTTTAGCCAGTGTTTGGGCTGCGGTAGCTCCTGCTGGACCGCCACCAATCACTACCGCATCATAAATAAATTCTGTTCCCATTCGCTTTACCTCGCTTGACTCGTAGTGCTATTTTTTCTCTCAACTAGAGAGGCCATATATGCTGAAACGACAAACAACAATGCTTCGATAAAAAAGACGCTGGAGTATGCAAAGGCAGGATTAGCAAAAATGGATCTGGCTAAATCACTAGCCCCAGCCCCAATCAGTCCACCCATGCCAAAGGCAATGGCTTGCGCACCGCCCCAAAGCCCAATGCGCACTCCCTCTTTACCCGCTCCGCCAACCACTGCTAATCTCATCATGGAGGCAATCGCCGCTATTGAAAAAGCGCCATTGGCTAAGCCCAGCAAAAATACATTGGGCTTTAATGGCCAGTCACCTTCTAGTAAACCAGCCAAAACCAATCCGAACATGGCTAATGCAGATGCAAGGCAGCCATAAATCATCCACGATCGTAGTGAGCCAAAATATTGACGCAATCTACTCGATCCACATACAGCCACCAATAACATTCCGGTCAATACACCAGCATGCTGGATACCCGATAGGCTGGTTGTCTCACCCAAGGTATAGTTAAAAATCATTCCCGCAAATGGTTCCAAAATTAAATCTTGAGCACTAAATGCCAGCATCGATAAAAAGATAAAGATCGTAAATCGCTTAGTATCTGGATCAGCCAAGATATCGCTCAGGGCTTTTTTAAAGGGGACTTTTTTATCTGCATGAGCTTTACTATTTTGCAGATCATGACCTTCTAGTTTGAACAGGGCTGCAAAAGAAAGCGCCATAGCAGACAAAGAGATGATTCCGGATATCAAGATCACTTTTTCTGGTTCATATGGATCTAAAAACTTTCCAGCAATCCCACTTGTCATTGCAAAGCCAAAAATCATCATGAGCCACACAGTCGTAGCGGCAGCCGCCCTGCGCTCATCGCTCACACCCTTAGCCAGCAGCGCCAGCAAAGATGTGCCGCTCATACTCACGCCTATACCAATTAAGAAGAAAGCAACAATCGCTGAGGCAATGCCTAAGAGAAGATGTACCCCCATTAATGTTGTCGCGATAGCAGCACCAAAACCACCAATGGCTAATGAAGTGATTCCGCCCAATATCCAAGGCGTTTTCTTAGCCCCGCTATCAGACTCAAAGCCCATTCTTGGGCGAATAACTTGCACAAAATAATGAATCGCTACTAAAAAACCTGGGAGACTTGCTGGCAAGGCTAGCTCAACCACCATGATTCGATTTAAGGTAGATGTGGTCATCACCACAATAGCGCCAATACAAGCTTGTACAAGTCCGATGCGAACGATACTCAACCATCCGAATGTCGAGAGATTTAATAGCGGTTGACTGATTGCGATACTCATGAGTTATTCATCCCCGTCACTGCAAAAGCAGAAACCATCATTCCAGCAACCAAGACAGGCACTCCAAAGCCGCTATAGAAAAGTGCTTTTTCTATAGGTCGCCTTAAAAAATCTTTTAATAAAATCACTTGGGCTACGATTAGAAGGCTAATGACTAAGGCGTACATTTCCTTGCCCCAAGATAGAAGCAGGCATAGCACCACTAGCTGTGGAATCAACATGAATGCTGCTGCAACTTGCGCTGCTCTTTTAGCTCCGAGCTGAACGGGTAAGGAGCGCACTCCCATTTGCCGATCACCTTCAATCGCTTTGAAGTCGTTCAAGGTCATGATGCCATGAGCACTTGCGCTGTAAAGGCCGGCAAGTATTAGTGATGGTTTGCTTGGCATTACGCCGCCTGAGATTAAGGTGGCGCCAGTAACCCACGCCAAACCTTCGTAGCTAATTCCGCACGCAAGATTTCCAAACCAGCCATTATTTTTAAAGCGGATTGGCGGCATGCTGTAGAGCCAAGCAAGCACCAAGGCTAATAAGGTTGCCGCGAATCCAATCGGACCCAGATAGCTTCCCACCCAGATAGAAATCAAAGACCATACAATCGCGATGTATAGACCCCAACGACCAGGTATGCGACCGGAGGGTATTGGACGCAAAGGTTCATTGATCGCATCGACGTGTCGATCAAACCAATCATTGACCGCCTGACTTGAAGCACAAACTAGTGGTCCAGTGAGAGCTAATCCAAGGAGAAAAATGGGTAGATTGTCAGCGATTGCCTCGCTACCAGTAATCGATCCACAGGCAAATGCCCACATTGGCGGGAACCAAGTAATAGGCTTTAAAAGCGTCAAAATTGCTTTCGGATCAGGCAGATTCATGTAAATGATTTTGTCATTGACATTTGAAAGTGTCAATTAAATTTGACACTTTTATTGCCTGTTTTTACAAGTGAAAACCCTTATAGATCAGCACTTAAACGAAAAAAGAGGGGGTTTAGGCTGCCCTGAGAAGCTCTTTTGGGAGGGAAAAATTCACTGTTTCTTCAATTCCCTGGAGTGGTGAAATAGTTCCACTAGAAAATATACTAATAGCCTCCACGATTTGGGCTGTCAATGCCTCTGGAGCGGAAGCCCCTGCAGTTACCCCAATATTTTGAACCCCATCAAACCACTCCCCCTGAAGTTGAGACGGATCATCCACTAAATACGCAGGCACATGCATGCTTTGGGCCAACTCTTGAAGGCGCTTTGAGTTAGAGCTATTTGGACTACCGACTACCACCACTAAATCGACCTGAGGAACCATTGCCTTGACTGCATCCTGACGATTCTGCGTGGCGTAACAAATGTCCTGGCGTTTGGGGGCGTGAATGTTTGGGAATCTTTCCACCAATGCTTTGGTGATCTCCAATGTTTCATCAACCGATAAGGTCGTTTGAGTGACATAAGCTATGAGTGCATTTTCTTCAAAGTGAAGTTTGGCAACATCTTGCACGTCCTCAATCAAATAGATCGAAGAATCCACCTGCCCCATCGTACCCTCAACTTCTGGATGACCACGATGTCCAATCATGATAATTTGATATCCACGCTCTTTTAAGCGCACCACTTCAGTATGTACCTTAGCCACCAAAGGACAGGTTGCATCAAATACCTTGAATTGACGATTGTTCGCTTCAATTCTGACTGCTTGCGAAACACCATGCGCACTGAAAATTAGAATGGCGCCCTGCGGCACATGATCCAATTCATTGATGAAGATAACGCCACGAGATTCAAAATCTTTAACAACATAGGCGTTATGAATGATTTCGTGTCGCACATAAATCGGCGCACCATAGATTCTTAAGGCCTCCTCCACTATCAAAATAGCCCTTTCAACTCCAGCACAAAAACCGCGGGGTTGAGCTAAGAAAATCGTTTTATTAGAAAGCATATTCGAATCAGATTAATGATTTTTTTTGTAGCCCCACTTCCAAAGTAATTCACTTGGAAACGGCAGAATTAAAAAGAGGTGCTCCAATAAACCAAGAGCCAACAAGGTTCCCAGCAAAGCATATGAAGCTCTATCGAAGGGCGAAGAATCGACTCCCACACTTGACCAGATCGGGATCAACATCAGCACCGAAACTAAGATAGAAAATGGCATCAGGTAATTCATTGCCCTGCGTCTGAAATAAGTAACTAAGTACTGTAAGTGCTGGGGCAAGAAAGATTCATTGAAATTGAGGACGCCCAAGAAGATATTGATCTTAGTGCTTTGGCGCATACCCCATAGAATCACAAAGGTCCAAAATCCAGTTTGATTGACTGAATCTAGACTAATAAAAAATAGAATCACTCCCAAGCTGAGCAATGCCAACTCGTGGTAATTGATTGTCTGAAATGCGTACCACGCTCTTGTCATGGGGCTCAATCCGTTAGGACATTCTGAGCGCCGTGATCCAGTGATATAGCCCAAAAGAAAGGCCAGCTCCTGCCAACCCCAAATAATGATTGCACAGGTAAATGAACAATAAGCTCCAGCAATTGTCGCCTGCTGACTAGAAATGGATAGGCCCCAAAAGGCAAGCAATAACACTGCAATTGAAGCCGCAAATATAGACTTGAAGAATCGTTTTGGAAGGCTCTGCACCTTCAAAATAAGCCCTGTGCTAAACCACCATATAAAGATGGTAAATATCAGCGGGCTTATCCAGAAATACATAGTAAATTACCAAACAGGTGCCATGCGAATATCGCTTGGTAGTTCGTTCGGAACCACAGGCAGCATGTAAAGACGTAAGAAAGTAGCGGTAGCTACAACTACTAGGATGCCTCGTTTGATGGCTGAGAAAACACCACCCACCTGCTTCAAATGATCGACCTCATCTGAAACTTTTCTCAGCTTTTCAAAACACTCCCAAATTCTTGGGTCATCCAAGTTGATAGTAAAAGGAAAAACCTGCTTAGTAATGTCAGAAGTAATTTCCAGCACCTTACGGTCATAGTCTGTTGGTGATACTCCAAGCGCTTTATGAAACTCAGGTCTAGAGTGGTCGCGCACATACATCGTTGCATACACCGCCAATAAGAAGAAACGAATCCACAGTCGATTGCCGCCATTGAGTAACTTCGGCGTAGAGCGCATTAATAAAGCAAAGGCTTCGCCATGACGGAATTCATCATTACACCATTTCTCAAACCAGAGAAAAATCGGATGAAAGCGTAATTCGGGTTTGTTTTGAATGATGCGATAAATCGTGATGTAGCGTGCGTAGCCAATTTTTTCAGATAAGTAAGTTGCATAAAAAATAAACTTTGGCTTAAAGAAAGTATATTTTTTAGTCCTTGCTAAAAATCCTAGATCAACGCCAATCCCAAAATCTTTGAGCCATTGATTAATAAAGCCTGCGTGCCGACTCTCATCACGAGCCATATAGGAGAACAAGTCTTTCAAGTCAGGATTCTTAATTGACTTTTTAATCTCTGAATACAGCACACAACCTGAGAACTCTGAAGTAATGGAACTGATCAAGAAATCTAAAAATTCTTGGTACAGGCCCTCCGGTAAGTGGGAGTAGTCCTTAGACATATCTTCGGGACGCTGAAAGTGAGCCTGATTGATATCTGACTCAAATTCTTGCATGAGCTTATCCCACTCAGGCTTTACTGAGCTGATATCAAAACGATCCATCTCATCAAAATCAGTAGTGTAAAACCGAGGACTTAAGATCGTACTTTCTAGAGCGCGATCAGTTGATTCATTAATGGGGCGAACTGTATCCATGGTGGGGGCATTAGCGCTCATACTTTGATACCTTTAGTCACAATAAGGGGTTGGGCGTGCGCTACTGAGTGCACTCTTGGATATTTTTTTGCTTGACTGAATCGGGTAGTAGAAAAGCTCACTTCGTATAACAAGGTAATTTCGAGTCTTGCAGTGAGATATACCCATAAACGCGATAACCAGCCCGCTTTTGAAACTGTCGCTGTTCTTTGGTAACTCAAAACCTCACCAAATGAAATTTCTGTAATCGGGTCATGCACTAGCACCTCATCCCCTGGACCGACTTGAACGCCGTCAAGATCCACGTGGGCATATAAGTACTCTGAAGTATTGGACATATCCACAGAACATTTGACCAGCTGTTTAGACATTATTGCCCCGCGCTATTTAAAAATGCAGCAAACTGCGCCGCGTTATCTCGACCAAATGATTCCAAATCAATGCGATTGCCCGTTGCTAGATCTACTAAAGTCAACCTGCCATCAGACCGACTCATTAACTCAAATGCATCATCACTGGTAATTTGCTGAATACGACGTTCACGAGCCAAAGCCCGCAAAATTCCCCTTACAAAACCAGCCTGACCTTCTACTTGTGCAATCATTTTCCCACTAGAAGCCGATATAACCCCTACCGATCCATCAGGGAGATCCCTAAAAAAAAGTGTTTTTTTCGCGATCACACTGGCATCCGTCTGTGTTTCTGATTTGCCAGACTGAACGGCATTGGCAACTAGCAAAATTATCCCCACCAAAACTGTCACCACAAAAAGTGCGATGTAGTTTTGGATGCGGATAGGATTCATACGCAAAATCATGCTGCTTCTGCCCCTGAGTAAGGGGTATTCATCATCGATGGATTGTGTTGAGCAGCTTGAACGGAGCGAGCAATGACATTGTTCTGAATAGACCAAGCATCAACCAAAATTTTGGCCACTTCGGAACAGTTGTTAATGCACCTTAGGGTAGGCTGCGGACTGGCCCAATGAGATGGTCTTGAATGCGGCCATAAGTGAAATATCGCAATTTTTGTTTCTTTACAGAGCTTCAGAGAAATATCTCCCGTACCTTGCTTAGTGACACAGCAATCAGCCGACTCAATCATCTTAAGTGGGAAATTGAAAGTCATATTCAACACAATCCCAATCCGCATCACTACACGCTTATTGGTAATGGTGTAGACCGCAGTAGATGCCATGAGGTAAGCAAGTAAGGCAACTAAAGACAAGCCAATAGCTGAAAAAATTGCAATCCTTAGGGAGGAGAAAAATATCGCACTGAAGGCTTCACCATCAGTAACACCTGTAACAATCTGATAGAGCAAGATCAGGCCAAAATAAATCAATAGCCCTTTGAAATGAAACACTCGCAGAAGCATCGCTTTTACATCAGGCGAGCCCTGCCACAAAATACGCTCACCCGCAGGTAACTTTTCAGGAAGTCCCAGCTCTGGCTCAAACTCATGCTCTGGACTACTAGGAATGTTCAGGCTCATAATATTGGCTCCTGGCGTTCAGGTGTCGCATATAAAGTACCTGCACCAAAGTACGCCATGATCTTATCTTCTTCCAGTAAGGTGATTTCCTCTGGATTCTTTGTTTTTGGCACAGCCGCAAACTGATCTGCAAGGATTGATGCCACTTGCACATCTTGCTTGCCAATGCGTGAAAAATTGACCGGTAATAATACTGCCGCCCCTTTGACATCAATCTCCAAGTAACGGATCAACATTTCCATATGATCAACCCAGACGTCTTTCACAACGCCGGCTTTGTGACCATCAGCGCCGATAACACTTAAACCGATCGGATTGATGTCTTGCTTTGCAATTGCGAAATCATTCAACTTCCTCAGTGGACGAATGCGCGCATGGCCCTCTAGATCGTAATCAACATGATCAGCACGGTTGGCATAAGAACCTGGCCCTACTCCTGCTAATAATGGATTGCCAATTGGGGCAATTGGTGCGCCATTCCATGGATGAATTGGCTCTGCCGATAAACGCTCTGTGTCCGGCGGGGTTTCTAAAGGAGCGTAATAGGTTTTGCCGAATTCTGTGACATATTTCTTCGTCTTTGGCATACCTAAAATGCCATCTTCGCGTCGAACCTTACCGAAGCGTTCGGTTTCAAGAGGGAAACCCTCTCTCTTTCCTTCTAATGTTAGGTATATCACTAGACCAACAAAAAAAAGTAGAAATAGATAAAACGCTAATTGAGCGACATCTATATATTGTGTAATTGCACCAGTACCCATTTTTTCTCTCCCTCTTTAATAAACTAGCTTGGAAAATCCGCTAGGCCAAACTGACTCATTTTTGAAATATCCAGGTTTCGCTTTTTGGCTACTAGTGGACCTAAAGCTATCAACGTAATAAACAACAAATAAATTTCAATGTGATAAACAAAGCTATACCCGGTAGCAGGGTTCATTAAGGTAGAACCAATTGCACCGCCCATCGCCAAATCCGAGACGAGATCACGAATGACTCCTCCCAGTGACATGCCAATTCCAGAACAGCTTGCGGTTACTGCACCCCATGCACCAATTACCAATCCAGTTTTATTCTCCTGATCCATGCTCATGGCAATGGTGAGCGTACTGACTGCAAACAAGCCTCCACCAAAACCGATCAGAAGTGCACCGAATCTAAAGAGGTTTGCCGAGCCTAAGGGCTCTGAAAATATCACCATGGTGAATGCAATTAACCCAAGTAGGAGACCAGATGCAGCAATTCTGTAGGCGTTATAGCCCTTGCTTAGCCACCGTGCTGATAGCGTAAATGCGAGTAAAGAACCGCAGGCAATCAATGCAGTCAAAAAGCTAGTAGCGGATACATCTAATAAGAGTATTTCTCCACCATAGGGCTCCAAGATAATGTCTTGCATGCTAAAGGCTGTGGTTCCAAGACCGAGCATGATCAGGAAGCGACGAACCTGTGGCGCCTTAATGAACTCGCTCCAACTTTGTGAGAATTTGGGCTGAACAATAGATGGCGCAGTATTTTTAGGCTGCCTTGCTTCTTGCTTCCACAAAGCAAACAGATTCAGCAAGAGGGTAATCAGCGCAACTCCCTGAATCACCTTAATTAGTTGAATGGGGCTAAATGGATCCAGGAAGACACTAAACATGACACCACTTAAGACCATACCAACGAGCAGCATGACGTACATCATCGCCACAACACGGGGGCGATTTTTTGCATCTGCCAAGTCTGTGGCAAGAGCTAAGCCAGCAGTTTGAGTGGTTTGCATTCCTGCGCCGACCAGTAAAAAAGCCAACGCACTGCCAAGGTAACTAAACCAAGCCGGCCAATGCGTATCTCCAGATAAGATGATGAGCGCAAAAGGCATGATGGCTAAGCCACCAAATTGCAACCAAGTCCCGATCCAAATATAAGGAACTCTTCTCCAGCCCAATATGGATCGATGGGTATCTGACTTATGGCCAATCAAGGCCCTAAATGGAGCAAAGATGAGTGGGAGGGCAACCATTAAAGCCACCATCCAAGCATCCATGTGAAGCTCAACAATCATGACTCGGTTTAAGGTGCCAACCAATAAGGCCGTAGCCATACCTACTGAAACTTGAAACAAAGATAGTCTTAAGAGGCGGCTCAGAGGTAAATCTGGGGTGGCCACATCAGCAAAAGGCAGAAAGCGAGGATCAATCCTCGTCCATGTCTTAGCCATCTTAGACAGATTAATCATGATACTTTTTCAAGCTCCATGAGTTGTGACTTATAAAAACCACTGGAAACTAATTGGGTATAGGGAATCTTCCAATCCACAAACCAGGGTGATTGATTAATTAACTTACTTAACTTCACATGACTAATCGGCTCGATAAAAGGCGCCCGGTCTTTTCTAGGAAATAGACGACCAACACGAATCATCACTTCAAGCGCTAAGGTACTTGGTGCGAAAGTAAATACAATTTTGTTTGACACTCGGGGCGCCAACTTCTCAAGTACCACTAACATATCAGCCGCGCAATAATGGATCATCGAATCCATGCCCACAACGTAATCAAATTCTCCTAAGCCCTCATCGAGCATATCGCCGGATCTAAAGTCAATATTTTGACGATCAACAGAAGAAATTCTCTCTTTAGCTAGCTCAATGAGATTAGGTGATAAATCAATCGCAACAACGCTCGCTCCTTTTTTCGCTAACTCGAGAGCCAATGCACCAGTGCCACAGCCTGCATCCAGAATCCGCTTACCAGCTAATGACTCTGGCAAGCGTGCAATCAGATTTGCGCGCATTTGGTCACGCCCTGCTCTGACCGTTGCCCTAATACCACTCACTGGAACATCAGACGTTAATTTTGCCCAAGCATCGTTTGCAGTCCGATCAAAATAGTCCTGCAACTTACTCCGTCTATTTAAATAAGAGATTGCGTCCATAATTAATCAAATCCTAGCAAGTCAAATATTTCACGGTCTTTGAGCGACTCTGTAAGGATAGGATCGTCATCTAAAAGTAGGCTGGCAGCTAAACGCATGTATTCGTCTTTGACCTTTTCAATCTCTGGGGTCGATTCCATTTCAAAAACAGTACATTTTTTGAGACGGCTTTTACGAATCGCATCGAGGTCTGGAAAATGCGCCATTGTTTTTAACCCGACCCGCGTATTGAATTTATCAATCTGGTCTGTATCAGCGCTTCGATTAGCGATCACGCCACCTAAACGCACGTTATAGTTTTTTGCTTTGGCACTAATAGCCTGGACAATGCGGTTCATGGCAAAAATAGAATCAAAATCATTTGCCGCAACAATGAGGGCCCGGTCAGCGTGCTGCAATGGGGCTGCAAAGCCGCCGCACACCACATCGCCTAAGACGTCAAAAATAACAATGTCGGTATCTTCAAGTAAGTGGTGCTCTTTCAAGAGCTTTACGGTTTGACCAACAACGTAACCACCGCAGCCGGTTCCTGCTGGTGGGCCGCCAGCCTCTACGCACATCACGCCATTAAAGCCTTCGTAGACAAAGTCTTCTACTCTGAGCTCTTCCGAGTGGAAATCTACTGACTCTAGAATATCAATTACGGTAGGGACTAATTTTTTAGTCAGTGTAAAAGTGGAGTCATGCTTTGGATCGCAACCGATCTGAATAACTCTCTTACCCAGAAGTGAAAATGCTGCAGACAGGTTAGAAGAGGTTGTACTCTTACCAATCCCTCCTTTGCCATAAATCGCGAATACTTTGGCATTCCCAATTTTTTCATTGGGGTCCAGGTGAACCTGTAAGCTCCCCTCACCATCGGTTGGCTTGCTTCGAGTGTTAATTGAAGAAACTGGCACACTAACTGTATTCATTAAATAGGTACTCCCTCATAAACGCCTTCAAGTCGATCTTCAAAGTCATTAGCAACGCGACGCAAGGTCTCTAACACTGATGGCTCTGGCTTCCAATAATTTCTTTCTGATGCTTCCAATAGTCGACTTGCAACTTTTGCTGATGAAGCAGGATTGAGCTTCATCAATCGCTCCCGCATTTCTGGGTCTAATATGAATGTTTGTGTTAGATGTTGATAAACCCAGGGCTCTACTTGGCCGGTTGTAGCAGACCAGCCAACAGTATTAGTTAAGTGACTCTCTAGCTGACGAACGCCCTCGTAACCATGCTTGAGCATTCCCTCGTACCACTTTGGATTGAGCATGCGTGAACGGGTCTCTAGTGATACCTGCTCATTCAGGGTTCTGACTACTGCAGTGCCGCGAGTTTGATCACCGATATACACAGGCGCAGCTTTTCCACCCTTTGCTCTTCTCACAGCCCTACTAACGCCACCTAAAGTATCAAAATAAGTATCAATGGTTGTGACGCCAAGTTCAATGGAGTCTAGGTTTTGATAAGTGAGCTCCACATCAGCCAGGATATTGTTCAGAAGCTCGCTTTGTAGCATTGGGACACCGATTCTTCCGTATGCAAAGCTTTTGCGACGGGTATAGGTTTCCGCTAATTCGTTTTCGTCTTTCCATAAGCCGTTATCAATCATCATGTTGACATTGGCACCGTATGCACTCTCAGCATTACCAAAGACCCGTAGAGCAGCAGTCTCAAGATCGCAGCCATTTTGTACCTGATAGGCTAAGGTATGCTTTTTAATAAAGTTTTGATCAAGCGGTTCATCAGCACTAGCTGCTAAGAAGGCTGCCTCTGCAAGAATGCGGATTTGCAAGGGCATCAAATCTCTGAAGATCCCTGAAATCGACACCATGACATCAATTCTGGGTCGGCCCAATTCTTCCAGAGAAACTAGTTGAGCGCCAGCTAATCTACCGAAGCTATCAAAACGCGGCAGTGCACCCATCAGCGCCAAAATCTGGGCAATCGGTCCACCTTCAGTTTTTAAGTTGTCAGTACCCCACAAGACCATGGCGATGGATTCTGGTAGAGGATTGCCATCCAGCTTATATCTCTCCAATAGCATATTGGCCTGAATCAATCCATCCTTCATTGCAAATTTACTTGGGATACGGAAAGGATCGAAGCCATGAATATTGCGACCAGTTGGCAATACCTGTGGGTTGCGAAGAACATCACCACCTGGTGCAGGACGAATATAGCGCCCCTCTAAAGCCTTCATCACACCCTGCATTTCGCTATCAGCTTGTAACTCACTGAATACCGCAAGCAATTGTTCTAACTCGGTACGTAGCGCAGGAGTCAGATTCATTTTTTGGGCTTTTACAAACTGCTCCAAACTATCGCTATTAATGAGCTTTTCAATACTAGCTCGATCAATATTTTTGAGTTCGCCTTCTTGCACAGACAAAAAGCTCACCAACATATCTAAGCTCTGCTCCATGCTAAGCGGACTACCAAGCACATGCAGGCCATAAGGAATTAGCGTGTATTCCAGCTCTAATATCTGTTCACTCAGATGCATTACAGTCTGATTGACTTTGCTTGCACTTAAATTCTTCCAAACAGGCTCTGCAGCAGAGAATTCGAGTTCAACCGCTTGCGCTTGCATGGAATCAAGTAACTCTTTCTCAGTGTCGCTCCAAGCTTGGGCTGTCTCATTTGGAACTAACTTACGCCAGTGCTCTACCGCTTCCTTGAATTCCAATAGGCCTTGATATAGACCTGCTTGCGAGACAGGTGGAGTTAAATAGCTAATTAAGGTTGCGCCAGCACGACGCTTGGCAATCGCACCTTCCGATGGATTGTTTGAGGCATATATGTATAGGTTCGGCAAATCATGAATCAAGCGATCTGGCCAGCATGCCCCTGACATGCCAGATTGCTTGCCTGGCATAAATTCGAGGGCACCATGGGTACCAAAATGCAATACCGCTGATGCTGCAAAATCTTCGCGAATGTAACGATAAAAGGCTGAGAAAGCATGAGTCGGTGCAAAACCTTTTTCATACAACAAGCGCATGGGATCGCCCTCGTAACCAAACCCAGGCTGAAGCGCTACAAATACATTTCCAAACTGTTTACCTAATACAAATAGTGATGAGCCATTACTCAGTAGATTTCCAGGTGCTGGGCCCCACTGCGCTTCAATCTCTTTTAACCAAGGTTCACGACGAATGTGATCCGCAGTACTAATGAGAGTATGCACATTGGCATCTGTGCCATGCTCTTTCGCATTACCAATCAGAATCATGTCCCGGAATTCATCGATGGATGCGGGAACATCCACGCTATAGCCCTCTGCTTTCAGGCTTTTAAGCGTGTTAAATACGGATTCAAAAACACTTAAGTGGGCAGCAGTACCAACTCTTCCCGCATTTGGGGGGAAGTTAAACATCACTAGAGCTACTTTGCGGTCTGCACGCTCAGCCTTGCGTAAGGCAATCAGTTTTGATACGCGCGCAGCTAACATTGCTGTACGTTCAATGCATGTATGCATGTCATGACGATTAATGCTGGCCTCAAATACGCAGCCCTTATGGCAACCCTTGCACTGAACATTTGCATCACCTGCTCTGCCACCAAACACCATTGGGACAATCGCACCATCGAGCTCTGGTATGGCAATCATCAGCGTGTTTTCTACTGGCAACAGTCCTCGATCAGAGCTACCCCATTCATTGAGGGTCTGAAACTCTAAAGGCTGAGCTGCGAGATAAGGTACATCTAAAGAAGCAAGCACCTCTTCAGCTGCTTTTGCATCGTTATAAGCAGGTCCACCTACCAAGGAGAAGCCAGTGAGCGATACAACCGCATCAACTATTTTTTCGCCATTCTGATAAAAGAATTGATCTATAGCAGGTCTTGCATCCAAACCTACCGCAAATATAGGCAATACTTGCAGTCCTTGCGCCTCGATTGCGGCGATGACTGAGTCATAGTGCAAAGTATTGCCAGCCAAAATATAGGATCTGAGCAGCAGCAATCCAACGCGACCTTTGGATTTCTTATCAGAAACCAATTTAGGCAAATCATGAATAGACTCACTCATACGGCCTTTGAGCCGCGGATGATAAATACCGTTATCAGGGTAAATGACTGGCTCAACCAGCTTTTCTTTAGTCTTTAAAACCTCTCTCTCACCAGCGGCATAGCGATTGACTAGATTAGTCACCATATGGAAGAGGTTCTCCTCGGAGCCGCCCAACCAATATTGCAGCGTTAAGAAATAGGCTCTGACGTCTTGCGCATTACCTGGAATAAATCGAAGAATTTTTGGCAAGCGACGCAACATTCGCATTTGCGCTGCACCACCAGTTTGGGCTTTCTCTTTATTTCCACGCAAACGCTTTAACAAAGCCATCAAGCCGGTGGCTGGCTTACCCATATCAAACCCGCCCATACGAGTCAGGGAAACTACTTCACCTGCTGACATTGCGCAAATCATGGCATCACAGTGATCACGGCGCGCTTTTAAGGCCTCAATCACTGGTTTGTAGTGATCTTCCATGAATAGCATTGTCACAATCAGAATGTCTGCAGACTCAATATCGGTAATGCAGTTTTCTAGCGCCTTAGCATCAACAGTCCAACTAGAAGCCGCATGAATGCTTAACTCAAGACTTGGTAACTTTTTCTTCAGGGCATAACGAGCCCGCTCTGTCGCACTACTCAAGTGCGTGTCCATCGTAATAATGGAGACTCTCATGGGGATTTTCTTATCTGCCATAGTGAGCCTTTGCATCGTAGAGCGTTTCAATAGTGATATGGCTAATGCCATGCTCAACTGCAAACTTCTCGGTGTTGCGTCGTGCTTTGCCTCTAACAAAGAATGGAATTTTTCCCAATTCTTTTTCTGCCTCTGAATCCCATAAATTTCCTGGCTCCGTACCGCTAAATATTTCAGCGTTAACCTGAGTGTGACTGACTACTGGAGTAATTTCTTTTGATTGTGGTTCCGGTGAGTGCAGATTTTCTTTAACAGCTGCTGAATGACCTAGATGGGAAGGTGCTGCCTTAGCACTAAATTCAAAATCATCGCGGAACATCATAATGAGATGCTCCTCTAGACCCATCATGAGTGGATGAATCCAGGTGTCAAACAATACATTGGCACCCTCAAATCCCATCTGTGGTGAGTAGCGTGCTGGAAAGTCTTGCACATGAACTGGCGCAGAAATCACGGCGCAAGGAACGCCCAATCTTTTAGCGATATGGCGCTCCATCTGCGTACCCAAGACTAAGTCTGGGGTGAGCTCAGCAACTTTTTCCTCGACTTCTAAATAGTCATCGGTAATTAAAGCCTCTACTTCATACAATTTTGCAGCTTCACGAACTTCGCGGGCAAATTCACGGCTGTAAGTTCCTAAGCCAACTACCCTAAATCCAATTTCTTCTGATGCGACTTTTGCAGCGGCAATGACATGACTTGCATCGCCAAATATAAATACACGCTTATCGGTGAGATAAGTAGAATCAACTGATTTTGCGTACCAATGGGCCCGCTCATCTTGAGACTGTAAAAAAGCCTCTGGGTTGATATTTGCTAATGCGGCGACTTCTTGAACAAAGGCTCTCGTAGCTTTGGTACCAATTGGAATTGTCTTTGTGAAAGGCTGTCCAAATGTTTTCTGCAACCAAGTACATGTGAGTTGAGCAATTTCTGGATATAGCATGACATTAAAGTCAGCCTCAGGTAATTGGGTAATGTCTGCAACCGAAGCATTAAGAGGTGCAACTACTTTCACCTCAATACCCATCGCTTCCAATACAGACTTGATTTCTTGAATATCGTCGCGATTTCTAAATCCTAATGCAGTAGGTCCGAGAATATTGCAGCTCGGCTTTTGATCTTGTTTTGCGTTAGCAGCACGCATCTCTTGATACTGCTGGGCACTGATGGATTTATCGAAAGCCACCAATCCACGAGTAATGTGATAAAAAGTTTCTGAAGCGCCCCAGTTTTCTTTTTTCTGATAAGAAGGTAATTCGAGTGCGATTACAGGGATCGGCAAAGTAAGTGCCCTTGCCAAGCCACCTGGATCATCCTGAATTAACTCTGCAGTACATGAAGCACCTACGATCATCGCTTTAGGCTGGAAACGTTCATAAGCAGAATTAACAGAATCTTGGAATAACTGCGCTGTGTCTCCGCCTAAGTCTCTTGCCTGAAATGTTGTGTAGGTAACAGGCGGACGGGTTTTAGCGCGTCCAATCATCGTAAACAAGAGATCAGCGTAGGTATCACCCTGTGGTGCATGCAAGACATAATGCAAATCAGTCATCGAAGTCGCAATGCGCATTGCACCAATGTGTGGCGGGCCTTCATATGTCCAGAGTGTCAGTTGCATATGAGTCCTTTAAGCCGCTAGTTTCAGACTGCGATTTAAAGGCCGCGCAAAGAGCTCTGCTAAATCAGCAGCCTGCTCATATCCATGCACGGGGCTAAAGACCAACTCAATTGACCACTTAGTCGTAATGCCCTCAGATTCAAGGGGATTGGCTAAGCCAAGTCCACAAACTACGATATCGGGCTGGTCACTTCGACATCGATCTAACTGCTTCTCAACGTCTTGACCTTCAACGATGCGAATATTTTCTGGTAATAAATCAAATTCACACTCCAAATGCTGTTTATGAACATAGGGTGTACCTATCTCCAGAACCTTCATACCGCATTCTCTAGACAAGAAACGGGCCAATGGAATTTCTAACTGAGAATCTGGGAAGAAAGAAATACTTTTATTTTCCAAAGCTGGTAGATAACGTGCGAGACTCTTTTTGGCACGATCAATTCTGACTTGGGTTACTTGATCAAATTTGCTTTCATCAATGCCCCAGGCTTTGGCAGCAGTCTTAAGCCATGCTGTAGTGCCTTCAACTCCAAACGGAAATGGTGCAGATAATCTTTTTGCGCCTCGCTCCTCAATGAGTCTGGCAGTTTCAGCCAAGAAGGGTTGGGCAAGTAGATATTGAGTATTACTGTTTATCTCAACTACTTGCTTTGAGCTCTTGGGCGGGAAGAATGAGACATTGGTAATACCCAGTTCATTAAAAATGCGTTGAAACTGATCTTCAACGATATCTGGCAAGCAACCAACGATGAGTAAATTTTTCTCAGCTGCAGGAGCTTGTTTTGGTGTATCGGTTATTAAGGATGCCAAACAAGCATCCTCACCTTGAGTAAAGGTTGTCTCAATGCCGCTGCCTGAGTAACTCAAAATGCGGCATTGATTGACCATTTCTTTATTCAGTCTTTGTGCTGCACGAGATAGGTCTAACTTTATGACTTCTGATGGGCAAGAGCCTACTAAAAATAACATCTTGATGTCAGGACGCCTTGTCAGCAAAGCCTTTACAACTCGATCAAGCTCATCATGAGCATCTGCAATTCCAGCCAGATCACGATCATCAATAATGGCTGTCGCAAACCTTGGCTCTGCAAAAATCATGACTCCAGCCGCTGATTGAATCAAATGCGCGCAGGTTCTGGAGCCAACAACCAAGAAAAAGGCATCCTGAATTTTTCGGTGCAACCAAATGATCCCTGTAAGACCACAAAATACTTCTCTTTGACCACGCTCTTTATAGATGGGGATATTTTTACCAACATGGGACTGAGCCTCTTTTGGCAGATCAACGATGGCGTTCATGCTGTAACCCGGTCGTTAAACTGTAGCCTAGCCATCCGAAGCTTGTAAATAAACTGGCCTGCATTAATAAAGTAAGACGTATACGCAGCCAGTGCGAGATACATCAGACTGCGATCACTCATACCACCAGCTATGAGGAAATAGAGGTAAATCGTATGCAGGGAAATGACCAACATACTAAATACGTCTTCCCAAAAGAAGCTATCGGCAAAAAGGTATTTTCCGAAAACCACCTTCTCCCAAATACTTCCGGTAAGCATGATGAGATACAAAAAGAAGGTTTTAACCACTACTGAGATAGTGGCTAATTCATAGTGGTGGCCAGAAATGAGGTACTGCAAGACTAAATACAGGCTAACGAGGCAGACTAAAAATTGAACAGGCGCCAAAATTCCCTGAACTAGGGTCCATACAGTTGCATCGCGTTTTGCGCGTTGTTCCTGACTGTATAGAGGCTTATTAATCTTCATTTATGGGCGTGATGTGTTTGGCTATGTGTAAACAAAACTTTACGCTTATTAGAACTTACTAATACTGGTACTTTCCCTAGTTATTACTAGTGTTTACCCTAGTTAATGGAAAATAATTGCCATTATTAGATCTCTAGTGTAATAATTATTTTACATATGTTTGCAAAAAATACAATACTTTAGATCAAAGGCGGTTTGGTGAATCCATCTTTTAAAAAAGAACTCATCATGGAAGTGTTCAGCACCCAACTACCCCGCTTAGTTGAGGAAATTGAACGCAAGGTTGAAAGGGTCAATAAGCCCAAAGCCTCCAACGAAGAAGGTTGGCTTCAAACTCCCGCACCCACTCTGAGTCAACGAGGAGACGTATTAGATGACAAGGAGATTGATCGGATCACCCAATTACTGCTCTCTACCGAAGATGGGGCCTTTGAGTTGGCAATTACCGTGCTCAAGACTCATGGAGTATCGATCAATTACATCGTCTTAGATCTCATACCCACGATTGCGAGAAGACTGGGCAAACAATGGGAAGACGACACTCTTAGTTTTGCTGAGGTGTCGATTGGGACAAACAAGCTAGAGCGAGTAATACATAAGCTTGACTATCTTTTTCAAGTCACTCAATTAGAGAAGCGAGGCAATCATTCGATTCTCATCACGACTTTTCCAGAATCACAGCACTCTTTAGGTACGCTCATTCTCTCTAATTATTTTATTCATTCTGGTTGGCGTGTTTATCGCCCAGAAAACAATAGCCTGAAATCCATCAGCAAAGAGCTTGAGACCAATAGCCGTGATGCTATTGCTATTTCGATATCTTGCGATGAGCAATTGCAGCAGCTACCAAATATCATTAGCACTCTTAGGGAGAAATCTCAGAACCCAAAAATAATGGTTCTTATTGGGGGTCCGCTCTATAATAAGGCGCCTGCAAAATTTAGTCACATTCAGGCAGATATAACAGCATTTACCCCTGAAGAGTCTGTTCAAAAACTAGAACATATGCTCAGCCAAATATAAAAAATAATTATTAGAAAAATCGGTAAAAAAAAATATAGTGACCAAAATTTTCAATCTAGATCCACAAGCAGTAGATGCTTTAGATGTGCATCAAGCAGCTGCAATGCTGTCGCTTTCAGTTGATCTTGTGCTTGTGATGAATAGCTCAGGCTTAATTGAGAATGTACTAAACGGCTCTAAGCCCGTTGCTAACAATACCCAGTCTTTAATTGGGAAAAATTGGCTCGATACTGTTGCTATTGATAGCCAACCTAAAGTGAATGCCCTGCTGAAAACAAGCGAGGATGAGTCTGAGCAAAAGTGGCGTCAAGTAAATCAATGGATAGAAGGATCACCCTCTCTTCCGATTCAATTTAGTACGATTTTTTTTCCAAAAGAAAATAAGCTAGTTGCTATTGGCAAAGATCTCAGCAGCATCTCTATGCTGCAGCAAAAGCTTGTAGAGTCTCAGCAAGAAATTGAGCGTGAATATGCCAATCTTCATGCAATACAAAATCGTTACGTTCAACTATTTAACAACATTGATCAAGCCTATTTAATAGTAGACAGCCAAACCTTAAAGATTCTTGAAGTAAATAAATCTGCCGGCTTTTTGGTGGGTGATCTTAAGAAGATCCAGGGGAAGCTATTTACTAATTTATTTCCTGTTAAAGATTATGAAGCTATTCAAACTTATTTAGCAGAATCGAAATCTGGAATTTTGCAAACTCCAATGCAATCAACACTTGAGAACCTGAAAGAGAATGTAGAAATTTCTAGTGTCTTATTGCGCGAGGGCAATCAAAATATTTGCCTCGTATCTATCAAACCAAAATCAAACAGCACTCAGATCAGCAATCTGAATGAGCAAACTACTTTACTCACACAGGCTATTGAAGACTTTCAGGATGGTTTTATTGTTTGCAGTACTAGTGGCATTATTTTGACTGCCAATAGCACCTTTGTTTCTATGTCTCAATCTGCCCAGAAAGAAAATATTCTCGGCAAGTCATTGGAAGTATGGCTCGGTAGGGCGGGAATTGATTTAAAAATTATCCTCGGCACCGTGCGCGAATATGGCTCGATCAAAGACTATGCAACAACGATTACTGCTGATGATGGTAGCTCACCAAGAGAAGCTCAAATTTCTGCAGTCAGCTTTATTAGTGGAAAACTGTCAGCGGTTGGTATCAGCATTCATCAAATCTCGAAATCAGTACAACAACCTAGTGCTAAGTCTGAAAACTTAGGTAAGAATGCAAAAGAACTAACTCAATTGGTTGGTAAGGTTCCTTTGAAGCAAATTGTTACTGAGACTACTGACATTATTGAAAAGTTATGTATTTTGGCTGCCTTAGACCTAACGATGTCTAACAGAGCTTCAGCAGCAGAATTGCTAGGCTTATCTCGACAAGGTCTGTATATCAAAATGAGACGCTTTGGCATTGTTGATAGCAATGCTGCTGAAGATATTGATGCCTAATTTCTCATGACTAATCAGACAGCAGTATTAGCTTTAATCAATATTGCTGCTGGTTCTGGTAGATGGGGGCTATCTCGCTACATTCTGGGTAAATATCCTTTTGCTGGGCTGACAGGCCTTCAATTTTGTAAAGTACTGGGCTCTGGATTTAACGGGGGGTTTAGCACAAAACCAAGTCTTACCAAACAAGGCTTCTTTTGTGTATTCGATGAGCCTGAAAATGCAGACGCTTTCCTGAAAAATGCTGCTATCTTGCGAGCATATCAAGATCATTCCAATGAAATGTTTACCGCAACACTCCAGGCCTACTCTAGCCGTGGTTCGTGGTCTTCTTTTTCAATGCAAGACTTGGCACCAAAACCGATTAAAGGCCCTATTGCATCGCTCACTCGAGCTTCAATCAGACCCACTAAAGCGACACAGTTTTGGAGCAAAGCGAAGCCTGCTGAGGAATCGATTAATCAGGCATCTGGAAAAATACTGACCGCTGGACTTGGCGAGGCGCCCTACCTCCGTCAGGCAACCTTCACCATTTGGAATGATGAGCAGTCTCTAGATCGATATGCACAAGAAGGAGCACACCTCGCAGCAATTAAAGCTGCGTACGGTAATGACTATTTTTCAGAATCGATGTTTACACGCTTTGTAGTCAATTCTGCTCAAGGTGTATGGCAAGGTAAGCATGTTGAAATCGCCTAAAGTTCTGATTGTTGGAGCGGGCATCGGCGGTCTTAGCGCTGCTTTGACGCTATCTCACCAAGGTCTCGATGTCACGGTAATCGAGAAGAATGCAGGACCTGGTGGAAAGATTCGCCAAGTGCAAGCGGGCAATTCTTTTATCGACTCTGGGCCTACTGTCTTTACGATGAAATGGATCTTTGATGAACTCTTTACAGATTGCGGAGAACATTTTGATTCAGAATTCGAGCTGGAAACATTAGATATTCTTGCTAGGCATAGCTGGGGCGATACTTACCTAGACCTCTACGCAGATAGTCAAAAAAGTGCTGATGCCATCGGTCAATTTAGCGGGGCACAACAAGCTCAGCAGTTTTTAGAGTTTTGCAAAACAGCAAAAAAAGTGTATCAAGCACTGAAGACGCCTTTTATTGAATCCCCTCGCCCCAGCATGATGGGGATGATGTCCTCTTTAGGACTGGCGAAAAGTAAAGTACTTTGGGATATCGGCCCTTTTAGTAGCTTATGGTCAGCATTGGAGCAATACTTTCCTGATCCTCGTCTACATCAGTTGTTTGGGCGTTATGCAACCTACTGTGGCTCATCACCCTATTTGGCTCCAGCAACCCTGATGTTGATCGCCCAAGTAGAAATGGAAGGTGTTTGGTCTATTAAGGGAGGAATGATCAAGATCCCCGAGGTCATTGCTCGCTTATCCGCAAAGAAACAATGCAACTTTAGATACAACTCGGAAGTCCAGTCCCTAGATATCACTGGGGATAAAGTAAAAGGGGTACTGCTCTCTTCCGGTGAATATCTTGAATGTGATTACCTGATTTTTAATGGCGACATTAACGCCTTGAAGTACGGCTTACTGGGCGAGCCAGCCAGTGAAGCGATTCCTAAAAATCTTCAGCAGGCAGACTCTCTATCTGCAGTTACTTGGTCAATGCAGGTAAAAGCATCTGGCTTTCCACTAGTCAGACATAACGTGTTCTTTAATCAATCCTACAGTGATGAGTTTTCGGATATTTTTACTAAGGGAAAAATTCCAGAAAATCCAACGGTGTATATCTGCGCTCAAGATAGAACGGATCATGCGATCGAGAGCGACTCACATGAGCGGCTACTTTGTCTGGTGAATGCGCCAGCAAATGGTGGCAGTTCATCTTACGACGTAAAGGAAGTAGATCGATGCGAGCAAAAAATATTTTCACTCATGAACCAATATGGTCTACAGCTTCAAAATCTGGAAGTGATTCGAACGAGCCCTCAAGAATTTGCCAAACTCTTTCCGGGTCGCGGGGGAGCTCTTTATGGTCAAGCAACGCATGGATGGATGAGTTCATTCCAGAGGCTCGGCTCTCAATCGCAAATCAGCAATCTACTACTCACGGGGGGAAGTACACATCCGGGTCCGGGAGTTCCCATGGCAGCTATGTCCGGTCGCTTGGTGGCCGCAACCCTAATGGAACACCTCGGTTTGACCAAGCGGTAGATCCAGGAAATTATCTCTGGTGGTATGTTGATGGTCTGAGTGACGATGGTCTTTATGGCTTTAGCATCATTGCTTTTGTTGGCAGTGTGTTCTCACCCTATTACGCTTGGGCCAATAAAAAGCAGCCTGCCAATGCGAATGATTACTGCGCTATCAATGTTGCGCTTTACACACCAAATTCAAAACACTGGACTATGACTGAGCGAGCTCAGAATGCAATCCAAAGAACAGAACATACTTTCACGATTGGCCCCAGTCATTTGCATTGGGAGAATGATGTTTTAACCATTAAGATCAAAGAGCGCGTACCTTTGCTGGGGAATAAGGTAGAGGGCACCATCAAGGTTTATCCAGATCAACTCTTTAATCACGTTGTTGCCTTGGATGATCAGGGAAAGCATCGCTGGGGGCCGATCTCTCCGTCAGCGAGAGTTGAGGTATCTTTTGTCAAGCCCAATTTGCATTGGAAAGGCAGCGCCTATTTTGATTCGAATGAAGGCGATGAGGCAGTCAGCCAATCCTTCAGCGAATGGGACTGGTCCAGAGCGCATCTCAGGGATGGTAGTACGGCCGTTATTTATGATGTCCGCCAAAGTAATGGTGCCGAACGTATCATTGCCTCAAAATTTAATCTCGATGGCACAGTTGAGCCGTTTACAGCGCCAGAGAGAGTCTCTCTAAGAAAAACTGGCTGGGGCATCAAAAGAAATATGCGCTCAGAAAAACCGACGGCAGTTGAACTCTTAAATACCTATGAAGATACCCCATTTTATGCACGCTCCCGAATCCAATCTCACTTACTGGGGGAAGAGGTCATTTCGATGCATGAGACTCTCAACGTCAATCGCTTAAAGTCCAATATCGTGCAACTCATGTTGCCCTGGAGAATGCCTAGAAACCCAACAATGATTTTTTAACTCAATAGAGTTTTAGGCTTGTTGCTGAGCCTTAGCGTAAAAGCTTGCTGTTTTTCGGAGTTCCACTTTTTCAAGTAGCCCTACAACCCAAATTAATCTTTCTTCGACACTACCTGTGTAATGAGCATAAGGCTCTTCTGGCCTAACAACATCAACTAGAAACTGAATAGAAGCAATCTGACTAAAGCTACGGGACGGCTTAGCAGTAAAAATAGCGGTTCTAAATGCCTTCACGAGCAAGAGCAGCTTTCTCTTTTTAGAAACTACGGCACGTCGAGAAACTGAATCATAGGCTTGTCGCTCTACCTGACGACTGATTTCTGAGTAAATAAAACTAGCGGCAGCAATTGCTGACCTACAGTTACGCGGTAAGCCAGAGAATCCAAAGGAAGAGCGGCTATAAAGGTCGTCTGCATAAGTGATAAGTCTTTTAACTACTCTAGATAGTGCGAGACTGAATTGCGGATTGAGCAGCCACTGATCCGGATCAATACCCTCCTCTTGCAGCCACTGCTTTGGCAAGTAGAGTCGTTGATTTTTTGCATCTTCGCCGACATCTCTAGCGATATTACTCAATTGCATTGCTAAGCCAAGCTCGCATGCCCTCTCTAAGACTGCGCGATCTCTGACTCCCATAATTAAAGTCATCATGACTCCTACGGTAGAGGCTACTCTTGCCGAATAATCACAAAGCTCTTCTATCGTGTCGTATTGCCTGCCATGACGATCCCATCTGAATCCCTCAATTAGAGCCTCTAGCAGCTCCCTAGGAATCAAGAATCGTTCAACCACTAAAGCCAGCGCTCTGTCTGCAGGAATATCAGCAGGATTCTGCGCATAAATGCAATCGAGTCGATATTCAATTTGTTTGATGACATCATCTGGTGCATTAGGATCGTCCACCATGTCATCTAGTAGACGGCAGAAAGCATAAAGAGCAATCGCAGAGTCCCGTATTTTGCTGGGCAATATGCGTGAAGCCGAAAAGAATGACTTAGAGCCTTCTTTCATGAGATCTTCGCAAATATGAAGATCTTGCTGAAATCCAAATTCAGCGGTAATCGCTCTATCGTGCACGGCTGCCTGTAAGCTTGACAGGTTCGATTAAGAAATCAAGCGCTTTTGCCGAAGATAGCACTCCAGGTATGCCGGCGCCAGGATGGGTACTTGCCCCAACCATGTAAAGACCCTCAATATCTTCACTACGATTGTGCGGTCTAAACCAAGCACTTTGAGTGAGGAGTGGCTCTAATCCAAATGCTGCACCCTTAAATGACAAAAGCCTATCTTTGAAATCCTCTGGAGTCATCACAAAGGACTCAACTAGATTTTCTTCTAAGCCAGGTAAAACTGTCTCTTCCAGCATGGTTGCAATGGCCTGCCTATAGGGCTCAGCCTCTTTTTTCCAATCTGTACCGCTATCTAAATGGGGTACTGGAGATAAAACATAAAATGTGTCACAGCCCTCTGGTGCCAGACTAGGGTCGGTAGCAGTTGGACGATGTAGATAAAGACTGAAATCTTTTGCTAAATGATGGCGTTTAAAAATATCCTCTAGCAATTCTTTATAACGCTTGCCAAGCAACATCATGTGATGCGGGATTTGTGGGTACTTTTTCTTAGTTCCAAAATACCAAACAAATAAACTCATGGAATACTTTCCATTGTTTACTTTTCTATCAGTCCAAATTTTTCTATGCTGCGGCTCAATCAGATTTTTGTAAGTCCATGCGGTATCTGCATTTGATACCACCTTGTCCGCGTAGATTACCTCACCATTTTCTAAGGTGACACCAGTGACCTTGCGATCGACTATATTGATTTTCTTGACTGTGCTGTTATAGCGAATAGGGACATCAAGCCCCTCTAATAAGCCTACCAATCCCTTGACAATCGCACCAGTGCCACCCATCGCTGAATGCACACCCCATTTACTCTCTAGGGAATTAATCAAGGCATATACAGCTGTTACTGAAAATGGATTGCCGCCAATCAGCAAAGGATGAAAGCTCATGACCTCTCGAAGCTGAGGATCTTTCATATGCTTAGCCACTAGACTGTAAAGAGTTTCCCATGCCCGCATTTTGATTAGACTTGGAAATGCCTTTGCAAGATCCGCCAGATTATCAAAGGCGACATCGCCTAACTCTTCAAAACCTAACTTATAACGATATTTGGCATCCTCTAGAAAGCGCAAATAACCCGGCAAATCCTTGGGATTAAATTTACTAACCTCCCGCTTCATTTGCTCCAAATCACCTGTGTAATTAAAGATCCGTCCATCAGCAAATCGTATTTGATAGAAGGGATCCATGGCACGAAGATCAACATCATCAGCCATTTTTTTACCGCACATCTCCCACAACTCTTCCAACAGAAATGGGGCAGTAATGATGGTAGGGCCAGCATCAAAGGTAAAGCCATTCTTTTTGTGAACGAATGCCCTACCCCCTGGACTTTCAAGCCGCTCTAATACTTGTACTTGATACCCTTTTTTTGCCATGCGAATGGCGGAAGCTAGACCCCCAAATCCTGAGCCAATGACTAAAACACGCTCAGCATGATTGCCGTCATGAAGGTTTGTGATTTGCCCTGGAATCTTAAATAGATCGACCTTTTGGTCCATCACACTTCCTTTAGTGAAATCCCCCTCTTGCTCCCGATGAGCAAGAGGGGGTTTACTACATCAATTCTTAGAACTATGAATACTATCGGCCGGTTTAGTTTTAGCAGGCACAAGATATGGATAATCTTTGACCATGCTTTGTCCTAAGAGAGGCTTATTTACACCCTGATGGCAAGTGGCGCAATTGGCTTTGGCTACATCACCATCTGGTCCTTTACGGTTATCAGGGAAAGTAGATGCTAATGAATCTATATAGTTGGTATTGACATCTTTCAGCATCTGAATACCATGCCAAGCTTGTATACGTTGTGGCGTACTCTGCTCCCAACTACTGAAGGCGCGACTGTTATGACAGTACGTACAATTGACCCCAAGAGAGTTTGACATGTGCGACATCACGCCATACACACTCTCGGTACTTTGTAGAGTTGCTTTATGTCCATTAGGCAATGCATCACTCCCAATAACACGCGCTGCACCGGCACCGGCCACGAAGTAGCTTCCAAAGGTGTTATTAGGTAAGGAGGCATAGGCACTACCTGCCGTTGGATCATTTTGACCATTCTTATTACCCAGCATATTACCGCCACGTTTTTCGACTGTATTGAACCAAACATTTTGCGGGATGTTATTACCACGGTGACAGGTATAGCAAGTTACACCTGTAGTTTTCACGTGATTATTCCAAGTGCCATTGATCTCTTGATTCATCAAGATCATTTTTCTAGCAACGGTCTTGGTATACATAGAATCATCAGCAAAGTTTTGAACGTTATGACAGTAAGCACAACCTTCTTTTGGAGCAACCCAAGCTGTCATAGACACCATGAAAGCGCTGAACTGAGCAGCACTTAAGTTATTAAGTACCTTCACGTTCTGGTAAACAGCCCCAGCCTTAGGTCCATCAGCCGATGCCGGAATACCCGCTGGCATTTCATTGAGCTTGGCCAGCTGAGCATCTGTTCTTGGATTATTAATCTCAGCCATACCAGTGCCTCGGAAGCCCGTTTGCTTTGATTCTATTGGCGGCCGCTCACATGCGGTCAGCATCAAGATACCCAGAATTCCGAATATGACTGTTAATTTATGACGTAGGTTCTTCATTTTTTCTCTCCTATAGCAATTGGAGCAACGGGCGCTGTAAGGGCAGGATCCGTCATCGTTCCATATATTGCTGGATAAGCGGGTGCTATGTCGTGCTTCACACCCCATAAATACCAGTTATCAACTACTGTTCCAGTTAATAGAATGCCGATACCACCGGTCAGCGGTGTCAGTATTGCAAACCACCAAGCCCAACGGTGAATAGATTCCATAGTTGCATTGAAGCCCATGGTCCATCTCCAAAACAGTGCGGCCCGCTCTGAAGCTGTACCACGATCAACAATCTGTTCGATTTCTCGCTCTCCACCAAACCGACTCACCGCCAGAATGGTTGCCCCATGCATTGCGAATAAAAGAACTGATCCATATAAGAAAACAATCGAAAGCATATGGAAGGGGTTGTAAAACAAATTTCCGTAGCGAATCGAGAGAGCGGCTGTCCAGTCCAAGTGAGAAAAGATACCAAATGGCACTCCTTCACTCCAGCTACCCATTAATACAGGTCGAATCAGACCAAGCACTAAAAATAACCAGATTGCGGAAGCAAAGGCCCAGGGGACATGATTGCCCATACCAAGCGCTTGAGCGCGTCGGAAAGTTCTGAACCACCACAACATAATGGAAATCGTAGAAAAGAGACCCACAATCAGCCACCAGCCACCTTCATTTAGGGGTGGAAAACTAAGGCCATATTTTGGCGAGGGAGCATCTAGGGAAAGCCAGAACAGTTTTCTGACAAACTGAAGTGGATTCCACCCTACTTGGGCCCACATATTCATACCAATGATGAAAAATGCCGTCATGCCGAACATGAGTGATGCGACACCAAGCCGTCCCAGATAAATCGGTCCAAGCTGAGCATTGCCTAGGCGACCCAGTAAATGGCTTACGCTAATTGAGCGAGTTCGCTCACGCATATCGTATGCGTTAATGGGCACGCCATGACTAGCAGGTCCAGTTACTTGAGTTTGAGTAAATAAGTTTTGATATTCCATAATGCTCTCCGCATATTTAATTCAGCTGAAAACTACCCCCAGATAGGCAAATTCAACCACCACGTCCACCACTCAGGCCATCCCTTTGTCCAGAAAGGCCCGCTGATCACGATACAAACTGCACTCCAAAAGACGGCTGCTAATGCCAGGAATAAACCGAGACGGTGAATTCCTAAGGTTCCTACTGAATAACCAATAATGTCTCTGAAGAAAGTATCTTCATGCTCTGGAGTTCTGACAGTCTTACCAGCAGCAGGATTGGTCGAAGATAGAACCAAAGCACCATGTAGAGCAAGCGCCAAGGTTGTGGTGAAAAATAAGGTCACCGCAATCATGTGAGCCGGGTTGTAATGAAAGTGTAGGTATTGATAACCCGTATTGGATACCCAATCTAGGTGACTCAATATTCCATACGGGAATCCATGCCCCCATGCGCCCATCAGTACCGGGCGAATTACCACTAAGCTAAAGTACGCAAAAATTGCCATACTAAAAGCCAGCGGCACATGCAGACCCATACCCAGTTTTCTGGAAATCTCTACCTCGCGCAAAGCCCATGATCCGAATGCACCCAAAGCACAAATCGTAATGATTTGCCAAAGTCCGCCCTCCATCATAGGGGCTGGCCCGAGACCATACTTCAGATCGGGCGGAGCAATATTAATTAGCCAGGGATTAAAAACCCCTACCTGAGAGGTTCCCCAAAAAATCATTGCAGTCCCTAGAAACGTAAAGAAGACTGTAGTGACACCAAAAAATCCCACGTAAAACGGGCCTACCCAGAAATCAAATAGATCTCCACCGATAAGTGTCCCGCCGCGTACGCGGTATTTCTTTTCAAAGTTGAGCATGGCCATTTTGCGCTCCTTGAACTATGAGATTTTTTCTCATAATTAATTAATATTGCGTAGACGAATCACTATTGCTAGAAATTCGTCTACGGTTTGTACATCTACTTACTTCTTCGCTGCAGAGATTGCTGCTTTGTACTGCTCTTGACTCATGCCATCCAACCATTTGTATTGAACGGTGCTCAATAAAATGAGATGAATCATCGCTGCCAAAGCAAAGAGAAAAACTCCTTGGGCAACCATTGCACGTAGTGGGTCGTATAACTTCCAAATTCTCCACATAATATTTCTCCTAATTTAAGTAAGACATAAAGCCGTAAACACCTGACTCCACTGATTTGAAGAATGATCCCCCATCAGATCCAGAAAATAACCACGCTTTCTGGGAGGCAGGTAACACAACCAAAAAGAGAGCTGCCATAAAGATCACTACATAGCTAATGACAAAAATGATCTTGAACGACACCGTGTCGGGTAGATGATTCTTATGGATTAAATCCGTATTGGTCTTCATATAAAACACTCCTTTTAGTTGAATCTATTTACTATGTACTTACTGCTGCATCAAAAGAACCATGGACGCCATGCCCATACAAGTATGTGCGCGACGACAGCGATGGCAGTAAATCCAAGTAGACCTTGCACATAAAATGCATGGAATTCTTGAGCTTCTGCATCGGTAAGCCCAGATATAGATCTGTTTTCACTCATGATGACTACTCCTTGAGACTGACCTTACGGTCTTTTCCACATCACCCCTGTAGATTTGGGGATACGGCTTTACTACGCCATATACGTTTAGCCTTTTATTAAGGCAATTTCTTTTATCGAAAGTCATACTGTCTCTCCACTCAGGTGGGATAGCGTGGACTTCTGAACACAATCGACTGTCACTCTTTCAATATTTTGTTTGCGAGCCTCAAACTCAGCTTCGTCACGGATTCTTTTGGCAGCTGAAATTTGTGTGAGCACAGGCTGATTACTAATTAATTTGTTCATTAATGCTTGGGCTTCTTCTTCCCAAGGAATAGAGGCGATCTGGCCTTGTATTCTTGCTGGGGTTGGATCCACCTTATCCATCTCTGTACCCAAGGGTAGGATGTGAAAGAGCGCATCAAATAATGAGTTACACACTTCTTGAATCAGATAGACCGCTCCGGAATAACCCATAAACGGTGTACCGGTATGGCGACGAATAATCGCGCCAGGAAAGGAGGCCGGAATATATGAGAAACGTGCATTCACTTCGCTTCCGTACATCCGTTCGTTATAACTACCAAACATGACCAATGGTGTTTTCTTCTGCACTAGATCTCTTACTTCGACGTTATTCGTTTTATTACCAGGCAATCTAGAGACGGCAAAGTTACAAGGAAGGCCCATCTCATCTTCCAAGAAATTACGTACGCCACGGGTATAGGTTTCGTTAGCAACGATGGCAAAACTGGCTGTACCAAAGAAGTCTTGGGTTACAGAGCGCCATAAATCCCATGCTGGCTTGAGTGTGGTGTGCTTTTCTTTTTCAATAAAGCCTTCCACATCAATCTCGCAGAGTTCACCCAGCTTACGCAGGAATGCAGTGGTCGATTGCATACCAATCGGTGCCTGTAAATAAGGGCGCTCAAGAGTCTCACACAATAAGCGTCCGTATTCGCGATACATACAGATATTGACATCTGCATTGACTAACTTAGCCACATCGGCCAGATGGGAGCTCAATGGGAACACCATATTGACCTCTGCCCCCACACCCTCTACCAGGCGTCGAATTTCTGCAAGGTCGCTGTATAAATTAAAGCTGCCATAGGCTGGACCAATAATATTGACCCTAGGCTTTTCACCCTCCGCCCTCACGCGCTGTGGAATTTTCTTGAGTCCATACTCCGTCCATAACCAATTCATGGCACGGTTAGCGCACTGCCACTGATCTTCATCGATCGTTCTTGGTAAAAAACGCTTAATGCCGGTACCTTCAGGTGTTACACCGCCGCCAATCATTTCAGCAATAGAGCCTGTAACTACCACTGCTGGTAAATTGGGGTCGAGCACCTTGTGTGCCCGCTTCATTGATTCTTCTGTGCCTTCTCTACCCAGCTGTTCTTCCGCTAATCCTGTAACCACAATCGGTAACTCATGTGGCGGTAATGCATCGGTGTAATGCAGTACTGAGGTGACGGGTAAATTCTCACAGCCAACGGGCCCATCAATCACTACCTGCAGCCCCTTGATAGCTGTAAAGACATAGACAGCTCCCCAATAGCCGCCGGCGCGATCGTGGTCAATGACTAGCATTAGCCCATCTCCTCCGCTTTTTGCTTAGCGATTGCCTTTTCTAACTTGCGGCGAACTTCAGCTTTAAATTCAGGGCGATCTACGGGCATGTCTTCCCAAACACCAGTTGTATGCTCGGTACCGACGCCTTCAAAGAATTCAGTCATGTTATTAAATCGCTCTCTATTAGCTAGAGCGGCATTCACAACCTGGGCCAATGAACCTGCACCTGCAGCACCCATTAGCGGCCGGGCAGAAATTAAATTCGTGAAATACAAGGATGGTATTGCCAATTCTTTTGCTTTTTGAACTACTGGCGTAGTTCCAATCACCAAGTCTGGAGAAAACTCTTTCATTGCGGCAAGGTCTTGCTCGAGAGAAGCGCGGTATTGCACATGTATGCCTCTGGATTCGAGCCAATCTAAGTCCTTACTGCTCCAAACTGTTTTTGGACAAGCTGTGCCAACATAGCGAACATCTGCTCCACTCTCAACCAATAGCCTGGCAACTAACAACTCTGAACCCTCATAGCCGCTCACAGTGATTCGACCTTTAATAGGCTTAGCACTTAAGGCTGCCTTGATCATCGGTAAAAACTTGGTTTTTGCATTACCAATTTTTTCAGCACTGACACCACAAGCATTGCCTATCTCATCTAACCAGTCCGCTGTACCGTCATAGCCGATGGGTGCAGATCCGACAATTTGTCTGCCAGCAGTCTGAAACTCACGAATACTCGCTGTATAAAAAGGATGAATGGCAGCAACTACTTTGGAATCCATTGCTTGATACAGTTCACGCCACTCTCTGGTGGGAACAACAGTTCCAACAGCTAAGCCCATGGGCTCAATCATCATCCCGATACTGATGGGATCTACCGGGAACATTTCACCAAGTAAGGTGATGGTTGGTTTTTCGGATACGCCATTACGAGGCGCTTGGACTGGGCCACTCTCGATTTCATTACGGGCATAGCGCAACATAGCGCTCGCTAAAACATCTTTTGCTTCGGCATGGGTAGGAACTCCAAAGCCAGGAACATCGATACCAATGATGCGGACACCATTAATTTCTTTTGGTAGTAATTGGAGTGGTACACCGCTAGCTGTTGGCACACATAAATTAATGATGACAATCGCATCGTAGAGCTCAGGGTTAGCCTCTTTGTAAACGGCATCACGGATATCTTCGAATAACTTACCGGTTACTAAAGATTCAGAATTAAATGGTACGTAACCTACGCTACGTCGTGCACCATAAAAATGTGAGGTAAAAGTTAAACCATACACACAGCACGCAGAACCCGACAAAATGGTGGATGTGCGACGCATTCTTAAGCCAACTCGCAATGATCCAAATGCAGGACACATACTCTGCGGTTGATCATGCGGCCCTTTTGGATAATCTTGAGCATATTGACCCAAAATTTCACTCTTATTGGCGGTTTTTGCTGCGGCAAGCAATCCTTCTGCACCAGAGTGACAAGCAATCCCCGATACATCGGCAGATGCATTTTGAATTGGGATTACTTTGGATGATTTCATTTGGCTCTCAGTCTCTATGCTTTGTCATAAATGACTTCGAGGGTTGGCTTAATCACTTCATTTTTGCCAACCATGTCAAAAATAGTTGCAGGCTCTAGCACGACATTTCTACCGACTTGGCTTGCAGAAAATAGTCCCAGCAAATCATCTGGAGCCATTGGTTTTGGTCGAACAGGTGGGGCCTCAGCAACATTTTTAGCCAACTCTTCAAATAGTGGGCCCCATTGCGAATCTGGTCTACCGATGATTTCGTAACTAGCACTCTTTCTTCTAATATCGTCATTCGCAGGAATAACAGAAAGAACGGGAATTCCAACGTTTTCAGCAAAGGCAGTCGCTTCACCAGTACCATCATCACGGTTGATGACCATACCAGCGACACCTACATTGCCACCGAGCTTCCTAAAATACTCCACTGCAGAACAAACATTGTTTGCTACATAGAGAGACTGCAAATCATTACTTGCTACAACGATGACTTTCTGGCACATATCGCGAGCAATTGGAAGGCCGAAGCCACCGCACACTACGTCGCCCAAGAAATCGAGTAGTACATAGTCAAAGCCCCAATCATGAAAGCCAAGCTTTTCTAGGGTTTCAAAGCCGTGAATGATTCCGCGTCCACCGCATCCCCTACCCACCTCAGGTCCACCCAATTCCATGGCGTATACACCATCGCGTTTAAAGCAGACATCGCCGATTTTGACTTCTTCACCAGCTAATTTTTTCTTAGAGGATGTCTCGATGATGGTTGGGCATGCCTTACCACCAAAGAGCAATGAAGTTGTATCACTTTTTGGATCACAACCAATTAGCAGTACTTTTTTACCTTGCTGCGCCATCATATAAGACAGATTGGCTAAGGTAAAACTTTTACCGATACCACCCTTGCCATAAATGGCAATGATTTGAGTTTCTTTTTTGATCTCGCCGGTATGAACCTGATCAGGTTCGATAGCGGCCTCTTTTTTTAATGCTGCGAATTGAATCGTAATTTCTTTTGGGACGCTTGGTGCGTTCATGATGCTTCTCTCCAGTCAACAATCATTTTGAGACAGTTTGGATCCTCAAATGCGGTGTGATAAGCCTCACCAATTGAACTTGGGGTTCTGTGATGCGTAATTAATCCCTGCAGATTGAGGTGTCCGCTGGAGATCATTTGTTTAACATCGGCTAAATCCTGTGGCGCCCACTGAGCGGCAATTCGAAATCTTGCCTCTTTCATGAAAGCCTGAGGAAAGTTAAATTGAATATCTTTGTTGTAAAAGCCAGCCAAGGTAATTTCTCCGCCTGGCAAGAGCTGCCCAACTAATGAATTTAAGACGTCTACCTGACCGCTAGCATCGCAAATATTTTTGTACTTACTTTCTTGATCTTCGCTTGGATGAACGACGGTATAACCATCAGCCTTTCCCATACGATCAGAGTTAATTTCCCAAACAACCGGGTGGCCACCTAACATCACTGCAATTCTGGCGATCAAGCGGCCTAGTACGCCATGCCCAACAATCAGATCTGGCTGTAAAGCCTTCTTACCTTGGGTCACGTGATACGCAGTTGCTGCTAGAGCCAGCAATACACCCTCCTCACCAATTGTTTCTGGGAGGGCAATAATTCGTTCGCTTGGCACCACAACATGGGAAGAGGCTCCACCAAACAACCCCTTCACATCACCAAAGCATTTAGCACCAGGTACGAACACCCGTTGATTCAAGCTAAATTTGGATTTTTTGCCGACTTTAGTAATGCGACCAACCGACTCATATCCAGGCACTAATGGGTAGCCCATACCGGGGAAATCAGGCATGGTTCCATTCCAAAGTAATTTTTCTGTCCCAGTGCTGATTCCGCTCCACTCAATCTGCACAACAACGTCCTCATCCCTTGGCTCATCAAGCAAAAGACGCTTCAAGCGAAGCTCGCCTGGAGACTCTAGTAAGACTGCTGTTGAATGAAGTTGACTGGGCATTTGTATATTTTTATTTACTTTGCTGTATGTAAACTAATTTATACATATTATAGGATGTGCGCATTAGTACTTACCCTAAATTAACGACTAATTAACAAAACTTGAGCATTAATTGGCATATGGGAAGGAAGAACCTCCACTTTTTTGAAGCCTGAATCGATTGCCAAGGCTGAAATCTCAGAAATACTCCTAGGTTTGCCTCGACCCATTGCCAGCAAATAAAACCCAAAATAAGCCCGTCCCATCGCAGGATGGCCCGGCGTATCAGCCATTGGCTCAGCAATTAGAAGCTTTCCATTGGGTGGAAGTGCTTCAAAAATCGAACACAAAAGAATTTTGACTCGCGCATCATCATGATCAAAGATCACTCGAATCAAAGTAATTAAATCAGCACCTTGAGGCAGTGGATCCTTAAAAAAATCCCCACCAAATACCTGAATATCTTTTTGTTGATGGTCTTTTAAAAAGCTATCTTGTGCAAGCTGAGCTACGCCTGGGAGATCAAATAATTTTCTCTGTAAGTGAGGCGCATTCAGATGTACACGCTTTAAAAAAGTTCCTTGACCACCACCAACGTCCAGAAGACATTGGTGGTTCGAGAAATCATATGCATCGACTACTTGATCAGCGACTAAGGGCAATGATGCTGACATTAAATCGGAATAATTTTTTACACGGTCTTTATCCAATAAAGATTCTTGTTCTTTTTCATCCTCAGAAACATAAGGCCAAAATTTTTCTAGACTTTTATTTTTAATTCCACCGGATAGCAATAGCAAAGGATCTTTAAGATCTTCATACAGCACGGTGTGATGCTCGATCATGGCGGACAATGCGGTGTTACCCACCATTGGAGCACCAAGTGTTCCTAAACCGTACCGTTGATGAGAGCGCAGCTCAAGTAGATTAATAGATACAGCGCCATCGAGTAGCTTCTGTAGTGCGCCCAACTCAAGACTGCAATTATTTTTAATGGAACCAATGTCTAGTGGGCCATTTTTTAAGAGATTGAATATATTTATGCGAACGCAAGCCAGCAGTATTTGTGTATAGACAAATCCAGCCATTAGATCAAAAAGTTGATTGGCTCTTTTCTTTGCAATTCGATTGAGAAACGGAATTTTTGAAACTGCATTTTGAAAGCGACTATTTGCAATCAACTGGTCTCTGTAGATGCAGAGCTTTTCCCAAAGACTATATTCGCTCTGACTTACATTGATCACGGCTGACTCTAGGGATGACATGCTTAGTATTGATTCAGTCTAAGCAAATTGCCTTTGAGCAACAACGGCAATATGTCTTTCATCATTCTGAAACCATGAAGATGGGAGAAGTCTCTCCGCCTCAAATGCCACCAGCCTTTTTAAAGCAAGGTCTCCTTTGCAACTCGGTATTGAGGAGATGGCCTTTCCAACCAGAGTATCAAAATGCTCAACAGCGCCATTGAGTCCCAATTCTTTTGCAGAGCTTGGGCGATGATGTTCTTCATCTTGGCCTGATGGTTTGCCCAGAAACTGAGCATCTCCCAATACATCACGAATATCGTCAGCAATTTGATAGGCCTCACCTAGCCATTCGCCCAAGCCCATCCAGGTTTGTGCATCGGCCCCAGCAGCTTGTGCGCCGCTCGCTGTTGCGGCAGCAAACAGAGCTCCTGTTTTTGATCTTTGGTAGTCGCTCAGCACTGCCTGTGATTCACACTCCCACGATTGGCCGGCAATAATTCCGAAGGGTGCCCCTACTCCCTCAGAGATTGTTTTGATAATGGGAGCTAAACGCTGCGCAGATCTTCTAGAAGCAGCAGCAACTGTTTGGTATGCCATCACAATCAGGGCATCACCCGCTAGCACCGCCAGTCGCTCTCCAAACTCTTTATGAACCGAGGTTTGACCGCGACGCATTTCTGCATCGTCAAAGCAGGGCAAATCATCATGCACCAGGGATCCGCAGTGAATCATCTCAATAGCGATTGCGCTTGCCATGGATAGTTGCGGATCATCGTTACCGCAAGCGTGAGCTACCGCCAAAGTGAGTTGCGGTCTAATACGCGCACCACCTGGAAACACAGCATGTCTGATGGCTTTGCTCAATAAAGCCGGGCCTTTTGCCGACTCATGTGATTTCAAAGCTTGCTCTAAGGCTCTATCTAAATGCTTGAGTGGTGACATGCTCTTGCCCCTAAAAGGAATAAATTACTTTGTCAAAATAGGAATACGATTTAATATGTAAAAAAATATAGACACTATTTGGAAAGCTGTCAAACCAATTTATTCGGGTAAACCCTTAATTTTTAAATGTAAGTTGCTGAGGATGATTAAAAGAGTTCCAAAAGATTGGCCCAATAGCACCTTTAGCCAGGAAGTTCAGGTCGGGGTTTTGTTTTGGCACGTCCAAATTGCAGGAAACTCCCCTAGTCAGCTGCTTTTAATTCACGGCACTGGGTCATCAGCACATACTTGGGGGTCAATCTTCACGGAGCTATCAAAGCATTTCACTGTGATTGCAGTTGACCTACCGGGTCATGGCTACACAAAAAACTTAGGCAATAAAACGCTGAGCCTAGATCAATTGGCCGATAAGTTAACCGACCTGAGGAATGCTTTAAAGATTGATTATTTTGATAGCATTGTTGGTCACTCTGCTGGAGCAACACTGGCCTTAAGTTACGCACTAAAAAATAAACAGCCTAAGACGATTATTGGACTAAACCCCTCGCTCATCAGCTTGCCCAATTTTTACAATAAGTTCGTAGCACCATTTCTTAATCCGATTGTGACCTCGTCATTTTTTACAGCCGTGTTATCAGATTTGCTGCCAAGGACAAACATGATCGATAGCCTATTGGATTCGACCAAAACAGTTCTTCCAGCAGAAAAAAGGACTTACTATAAAACCCTCTTTGAAAGTACTGATCACCTCAATGGGTCTATGAGTTTTATGGCTGGAGCGGATATTCCAAGCCTACTAAGTCAGTGTAAGGAAATCACTTCTCGATTGACATTTATTGTCACGGAGGACGATGGATGGATTCCAATGAAGCCACTTTGTGAGGTGATTAGAAAAGACTTTATTAGTCCTCATATCGTAGAGGTCAAAGGGGGTCATTTATTCCATGAGAAATCAGAAAAGCTAGCACTTGAATTGATTATGAGTGCCTTAACAGAATAAGAGGTGAAGTATGATCACGCTAAGTAATGTCGCACTATGCCTAGGCCTTGTAGTTGGTCTAGGGCTTTTTATGAACGCTTACCTGAAAGGCAAGAAAGTCTTAAGCAAGCTTTCTCAAAAGAAAACTTATTGAACGCTAGCAAGCTGTATAGCGGCATGCGAGATCATCTTGCCAGAGCCGCTGTAGGGTAAAGCTAAATATTGCGCAGCCATCATATTGGAAAGTTCTTGCGCTAACACTTCGGGCTGAGGCGAAGTATCAACAAATAAAACGCAGTGATTTTTTAATCTCAGCTCTTTAGCCGCTAACAGGGCATCGCTGTGAGCCTCAGATCTACCACCCACCCCCTTGAGATTCACGTTTGCCTTGCCATCACTGAGGATGACAATGATGGGTGTTAAGCCTTTTCTCTTAAGCACTATAGCCATTTCATTTGCAGCTCTAAAACCTGTTGCCAAAGGGGTACCGCCCCCACCTGGGAGTGTTGCGAGGTTCCTCTTTGCCCTAACAAGTGATCGAGTGGGCGGCAGAATGAGTTCAGCTTTAGAGCCCCTCATCGAAAGCATGGCTACTTCATCACGACGGATATAACACTGAGCCAACAGTTGCTCCAAAGCCCCTTTTGCCTCAGCTAGGCGCTGTGTCGCAGAAGATCCCGATGCATCCACCAAGAAAATAGTGACAGTTCCCCGTCTTTTTAAATACTGCTTGATATGTAAATCTTCAGACCGAAAATCAATTTTCTTTTTTCCAGAACTGTATTGCTGTGAGCCAGCATGACTCTCGCGCACACGCTGCCAAGGAATCGCAGCCCGAATACTTTTTAAAACATCTAAGCGCCGGCCGCCTCCTGGCTGACCCTTGCGTGAACTCATTGGCCTGCCGCTGATAAAACTGTTTTGAGACTCGCCAGATTTTCCAGAAGTATGCGATGCGGCATTAGTTGAGCGAGCGCCTTTTTTAGATTGGGCTAGGAAGTCCTTAGGGATAGATGCTGCAGCCGCTGCAACCACGATATCTTCAAGCTCTTCCTGAGATGGTGGCTGGGGATTGGGCTGCTGATCTCCATCTTCTTGAGGTTGATTGTTTTCTGGGCTCTGATCTGGGTTCTGATCTGGACTCTGATCACTACCCTCTTCATCCTTGGAGTTTTCTCCATCATCTCGGTTTGGCTGCTCTGCTTCTGGTGGTGCATGTAATATTTTGGAGTAGGTGTAGACCAAGCGCGCCGCATCAAGTACTTCTTCTTGACCCACCTCTTGCAAGCCCCTTAATGCTGCTAAGGTCTTAGCAGTCTCAACTGCAAACTGATTAGCTCTAAAAGAACTAATGCCAATCTTGAGGGCTGATTTAGTTAATACCTCAATGTAATCAATACTGCAAACTACACTGGGTAATAGATCTTTGGCATCTCGAATATCATCTATATGAATCGCTAAATTTTCTTTCATGTCAGCGAGAGAAAATTGATCAAGATAGACTTCAAAAGCCAATCTATCCATCATTCTGGGACTGAAACTATCGCCTGCAGCCTCTGATTCATCTAAAGCGATTACACCAAATTCAATGCTATGCGTATTGCCGCTATCTAAGGCTTGTGAGATTAATGCCAGCACCTGAGTATCCATGCGCTCAGCCATCGATAGTAATAAGAAATTGCCTTGCGCCTTCTCTAAAAGCCCTTTACTAAGGACTAAGGAGCCTTGATTGAGCGTGGCTTCAATATCTAAGGAGCCCATTAATTGCTCTGCAACTAGGTTGGCTGGCGCCTTGATCAGACGCGCTGCTGGAGAACACAGAGCAGAGAAATAACTGAGCCATGAATCTCTCACAGGACCAAACTGGCCCTTGAGACAGACGCCTTTAAGCCCCTGAGGATTAATCGCTACTAGCGCAGCAACGGTATTTGCATCAAACCACGCTACTTGATCTGAATTCACTTCGATGTATCGGCAAAGAATTCTTGCATCGCGCGTTCAATGCGCACATTGGAGCTACTGTCATCCAGTGGATTACGGCGTAGGCGATGGCCTAGAGCCATAGGGGCGATTTTCTTTAAGTGCCCCAAATTGGCTTTTTTCTTTCCCTCAAATGCAGCAAGCGCTCTTACCGCTCTTAATACAGTCAGCTCCCCTCTTAAGCCGTCTGTACCCAAGTGGGCGCAAAGCTTGGTTGCCAGTTCCAGAAGGCTGTCATCAACTTCAACTTTATCCAGCATTTTTTTAGATTTGCTGATTTTTTTCTTCAGCTCTAGTTCTTCTTCTTGGCATTGAGCAATAAATTGCTCGGGATTACGTTCAAACTCATCACGCTTTTTGATGATGGACACCCGCTCCTTAAAGTCTGTAGGGGTTCGCACTTCGATTGATAGTCCAAAGCGATCTAGCATTTGGGGGCGAAGCTCGCCCTCTTCAGGATTGCCGCTTCCAATCAAAACAAAGCGTGCTGGGTGCCGAATGCTCAAACCCTCACGCTCAATAATATTTTCTCCGGAAGCAGCAACGTCAATCAAGAGGTCTACCAAGTGGTCCTCTAGCAAGTTGACCTCATCAATATAGAGATAGCCACGATTTGCTTTAGCCAGCAACCCTGGCTCAAATGACTTAATTCCTTGTGTCAGCGCTTTTTCTATATCTAAGGCGCCAACTACTCTATCTTCAGTTGCCCCCAAGGGGAGGTCAACTACTGGCACAGAAATTAGATGTGATGAAAGCTTTTGTCCGCTAGCTTTTTTTGCCAAACAATCAGTACACAGATTGCTGGAATCTGGATCACAGTGATAGTGGCAAGCGACAACCGACTTCATCTCAGGCAATAAGGAGGCTAAGGAGCGAATGGTGGTAGATTTTCCAGTACCGCGGTCTCCAAAGATCAGCACTCCACCAATGGAGGGATCGATCGTACAGAGTATGATGGCAAGCTTCATTTCAGCTTGTGAGACTATTGCTGTGAACGGAAAATTAAGGGCCATCGCTATCCTAAGACAGATTAATATGTAGTTTGAATTTTACATAGGCTAGTGTAACTAAATGTAAGTAATAGCCCTTAATATTCCTCAATTTTACCTACTGCAAGAATTCAAATTCAAGTCTGATTAAGCTATTTTTATAAGTTACAGCCCAGTTTTTAGGGGCTTGACCGTTCCAATACCAACACCTAAAAGCACCCTTTCACCACAGCTCATCATATAGAAAATTCATCAATGTCTGAAAACGCAATACAGGCAAGTAAGAAGCTTAAAGCCTTAAAAATACTTTTGCCATTCATAAAGCCCTATAAAAGACAGCTTTTCTTTGCAGGAATTAGCTTAGTGCTCGCTGCAGCAGCAACTCTAGTCATTCCACTTTGTTTTAGAACTATCATTGACCAGGGCTTTAGTGAAGCAAGCCAAGCTCAAATAAACCGTACCTTTATTAATTTATTCGGTGCGGCAGTCGTATTGGCATTTGCTAGCTCCCTGCGTTATTACCTCGTGTCATGGCTCGGAGAAAGAATTACTTCTGATATTCGAAAAGAGGTCTATGCCCATATTATTTCTCAAAGCCCGGAGTTTTTTGAGACTCAGCAAAGCGGTGAAATTCTCTCTCGCATTAATAATGACACCACTATTATTCAAATTCTCTTAGGCACCAGCATTTCAATGGCGGTGAGGAATGTATTTCTATTGCTCGGTGGCATGGCAATGATGTTCATCACCAGTATTCAACTTTCCCTACTGATTGTATTAACTCTCTTGCTTACAGTCATTCCCATCGTCTTAATGGGGAAGAAAGTTCGACAGCTATCCAGAAACTCGCAAGACAAAATCGCTCTTACGTCCGCAATAGCTGGAGAAAAGATTAATGCGATCTTTACGGTGCAATCTTTTGCAAACGAAGAAAAAGAAATTAAAGTCTTTAATCAATCGATTGAGAAGTCATTTTTAGCATCAATCACTCGTAGTGCTGCAAGGGGAAAGCTGACTTTTGTTGCCATCCTACTGGGCTTTACTAGTATCATCTTGGTGCTATGGCTTGGTGCTTATGCGGTCAGCAATCAAGAGATATCTGGTGGCCAACTCACCCAGTTTTTTCTTTATGCAGTCATTGTTGCTGGTGCTATAGCGGCACTATCTGAAGTTCTTGGAGATACCCAAAGGGCGATGGGTGCAGGTGAGCGACTACTGGAGCTGTTGAGCTCTCAATCCAAGGTGGTGAGCCCATCAACGCCACATATCAGGACTCAGAGTGCTGATAAGGCTATACATGTTCAGATCGAGAATCTCAGCTTTGCTTATTCATCAAACCCCAGCCTCGTTCTCTCTGACATCAATCTATCGATTGAGGCAGGCGAAAAAATTGCTCTAGTGGGTCCTTCAGGATCTGGAAAAACAACTCTCTTTAAATTAATACAACGCTTCTACGATCCCCAATCGGGATGCATCAAATTTGATCATGTCGATATTAGGCAATTCAAGCTAGAAGACTTGAGAAGATTAATTGGAGTTGTGCCGCAGGACATCAGCATATTCTCTGAAAATGCCCTAGAGAATATTCGCTATGGCAAAGAAGGTGCAACTGATGATGAGGTGTATGAGGCGGCTCAGCAGGCCGCTGTAGATGAATTCATTTCAAGACTTCCAGAGCGCTATGAATCTTTTTTAGGAGATCGGGGTGTCAGATTGTCTGGTGGACAGAAGCAGCGCATTGCGATAGCAAGAGCGTTACTGAAAAATCCACCATTACTACTTTTGGATGAGGCAACAAGCTCACTGGATGCGGAATCAGAAAGGCTTGTCCAACAAGCTCTTGAAATTGCCATGAAAGGCAGAACCACGATTGTGATTGCGCATAGGCTCTCTACCGTTAAGCAGGCAGATCGAATTATTGTGATGGAACATGGTCGAATTATTGAGACTGGCAACCATGCAAGCTTGATAGCCCAATCCGGGCTGTACTCACAACTAGCTAAATTACAATTTACAGATATGTAATACCGAGCCCCTTGGGGCTCCTCTTCAAACTCAGAAATTGAGTTTAGATACGAACCAGACGCAAGCAGTGATGGTTGAAAAAATACCAGTAAAGATCAAGATACCAGTCAGGTAAATATTTCTTGATTTATCACGTATCAAGCTCATGCGTTTCTGTTCCATTTATATATCCGAAATTCTATTGAATTGCGAATATTAATACATTTGGCTAAACAGCGCATGGCAGCTCAATAATGCCTCTATAAAAAAACTACTCACTTCAGCAGTTTCTTACCCCCACCCTTTAGGGCAGCTAGCAGGGGGTGGTCAACTGGAAAATTAATCTCCTCAATAGCAGCGCTCACCTCGGGCAAGCCTTTGAACAATTCCCTTGTCGCCCTGAAAAACCATAGTCCACTTTTCAAAATTCCTGGCGCTAATGCTTTTCCTCTCTATCAACAGAATATTTTTATGGCGATCATCTTTTTGAATTTTCTCCCACAATGCATCAATCACATCCTCTGGTCCCTCAATCACTTGACCAAATTGATTGTTTTCGAAGATGAGTGCGCCAGTAATTTCTAACCTGAGATTTCTCAAATAAGAGTGATAGAGAAGCCGCATAAGACCCAAAAAGGACATCCCTTGAACGGGTTCACTTACATAGGTTAATTCAATAAGTTTTGACATTTCTCCATATTATGGAGGAATAATGATAGTTTCTGTAGGCATATACCCTAAAGTAAGTGCCCAAAATATTTGTGTGCCTTCGCTCTCTATCTTCGATTAATCCCGTACTGTTATGAGGATTTCATTACGACGCATAAAGGGTATAGACCAAGGAGGGTTATAGCGTGCAAATTGAGGATTTCCAATTGCCTGCCATTGTTTACTTTTGATCCACTCTTCTAATGCCTTTGTTTTTTCAAGGACTTTAGCTTCATTATAAAAACCAGAAAAGGTAATTGCAGCACGTCTTTGCGCTGGCAACTCCCGAATAGTAACCAAAGGGTTTAATGGCTTTGGTAGTGTCGCCATGGTGTACTCAGAGGGCATTACGAAAGAAAATACCCATTGATTGACGCCTTTCCCAGAATCCTTACCCGCCTCAATACCTACCGGCACGGTCATCGCAATCTTAGTGCTTCGTGCTGTTTCAATTGCTACTGGCGCAGTCATAGAAATTTTTTCACTGACTTGGTTCTGCCCAAAAATGAAAGCTGCTATTAAGCGAAATCCTTGGCTAGAGGCTGTATCTAAATCCCCCTCTACTTTGACTTCAGCAACTAACTGAGGTGCATAAGCACGAAGCTCAAAAGCTTCTGATTTTTCAATGCTAGAGAATTGAGGTTCTTCGGTTGCCATCACAGTACTCGCAATCAATATGCTAGTTAGGAATACAAGAATTCGGGAGGGGGAAATTTTCATGATCAATACTTACCAGGCTGAGTGAATAGTAAATCCCGATGCATCATATTGAATATGAGCTTGCGCACCTACCGGCAAAGTGAGCTTTTCGGCTTGATGCCCAAACGGTAATCCTGTTAATACGGGAATATTCTCAGGAAGACGTTTGCTAATCACTTCAATGGCAGTTTTCAGCTCGTAACCACGATCATTGTCATAAAGACGATAGGCCGAGAATCCACCTAAAAGAATGGCGCTTTGATTAGCTAATATTCCTGCATCTAATAATTGCATCAACATCCGCTCAATCCGATAGGGATGTTCATTCACATCCTCTAAAAATAAAATCCCGCCTTGAGTTTCCTGCTGATTTGGCAAGTAAGGTGTTCCAACTAAACCTGCCAACACTGTTAAGTTTCCACCCCAGAGCATTCCTGATATTTGGCCTGAGGCAGGCTTTCTTAAAAAGGGTTGCGCAGCCTGGATAGTGCAATCTAATTTACGTTGTTCAATTGCCTTCTGAAAATGTGTCCACATAAAAGCATTAGGCGTAATGTCTCCACCCTGTTCACCTTGACAAGCAAAATCAAAATTGAGCATGGGTCCAGCTAAAGTGACTGCGCCAGTTTTAGCCAACAGACCTAACTGGAAGGTGGTGAAATCACTGTGCCCACAAATTTGTAGGCCGCTCTTCACAGCCTTACTAATCGCACTCCACTCAATATCTGGGAGCAGACGATGCAATCCATAACCACCACGCATAGCGATAACGACACTATCAGGAGAGAGCGTGGCGAGTTGATTGATTTCATTTAAGCGCTCAGCATCTGAGCCAGCAAAACGTTGCTCAACTCGGCTTACGCAAGCAGTATTGAGAACTTCAATACCCTGCATCTGAAGCCATTCGATTCCAGCTAATGGGCTGCGTGTATCTGGGCTCGCTCCAGAAGGAGCAATTAAATGAATTGACTTCAACGCCGCCCCTTAAAAAAATTACGCAGTATTTGCCCGCACTCTTCACTCATGATGCCACCTTCAACCTGAGTCTGGTGGTTAATCTGCTTTTCGGAGAATACATTGAGCACGCTTCCAGCAGCTCCGGTTTTAGGATCTGCAGCGCCAAATACCACCCGCTCCACTCTAGCATGTAGCATCGCTCCGGCACACATGGTGCAGGGTTCTAGTGTGACGTAAAGAGTTGTACCAGGCAGGCGATAGTTTGATTCGTCTTGAGCAGCAGTACGCAATGCCATCATCTCAGCATGGGCGCTTGGATCACTATTGCCAATCGGCTGATTGAATCCTGTTGAGATTATTTGACCATCCCGAACCAATACAGCGCCTACAGGCACCTCACCGGCTGCACCAGCCAGCATGGCTTGGTCCAAAGCTTGTTGCATAAATTGACGATCAAGCTCTGCTTGCATATTACTTTTTATGAGTGAGAAACGTCAGCCCAACAATTGGGGGTTTCATAAAGACGAATAGATGCTAGCTTCAGTCGGCCATCAAACGCTTTTTCAAAAACAGGCTGCAACACTCTAAAGGCTGCGCTGGCTAAGTTCTCTACAGTAGGTACATGCTCCATCACTACCGTCTTGTGATTTGGGATGGAGTTTAAATAATCCACTAAACCGGCATCTTCTTTAGCCACTAAAAATGCATGATCCCAAGGCTCCACTACATATTGGTTGGTGAGACGCTTGATATCTCCAAAGTCCAAGACCATGCCATCATCCGCTTTGCCAGGATGATCTGCAATTGCACCGGTGAGCGTGACTTCAATTGCATAGCGATGGCCATGTAGATGACGACATTGACCATCATGATTCGGAATACGATGGCCTGAATCAAACTCAAGTCGACGGGTAATAGAAATAGCTTCTTGCTTAGCGCTCATTTTATTTTTTCTTAGTGCTCATAAATTACTGGATCAGGCTTTTATCGAATACCAATGATCTTATGGGTTTGAACACTCAAACGCCATAAGGGACGCTTCTGACAGAGATGAACTGCTAATGCGAGGTTTTCTTGGAGCTTGGGACCATCCATCGCTTGCAAGAAACGATTGCGATAATCCATTTTCTCAAAACGAGCCAATAAGGTTTCAATAGAAGTGTGTCCAGCTTGAGGTACTACTAACTTCATCTCATCAGCCTGCAACACAATGAGTTCAGACCCAGCTTTAGGACTAACGCAGACCCAATCAACCCCCTTAGGCACCTTGATTGTTCCGTTTGTCTCAATGGCAATAGCAAAACCCTTAGCATGCAAAGCATCAATCAATGCAGTATCTAGTTGTAGTAATGGCTCGCCACCCGTAAAGACAACGTAGCGTTGTTGCGGTCCAGCAGAGGTGCTGATCCATACCTGTTCAATGGTATCCGCTAATAGCGAGGCAGTTTCAAACTTTCCACCACCAGCACCATCACTGCCAACAAAGTCGGTATCGCAAAATTGGCAAACTGCTGTTGCGCGATCTTCTTCACGACCACTCCACAGATTGCAGCCAGAAAATCGACAAAATACAGCCGCCCGACCAGCGTGGGCGCCCTCACCCTGAAGGGTTGGAAAGAGTTCTTTTACGGTATACATAGCTATGTCTCAATTTTAAGCGCTTTGCTCACTTCCAGGACACAAGCTCCCACTCTAAGTAGTCTTCCCATAGGGCATTACTCCAAAACATACCAGCCCATAAATAGCGTCCATAGCCTCGCCGAATAACCCACCGACCGATTTCCGGGGAAAACCAGACATCTTCTTGGCGATAGTTGGCTACTCGAGAGAAGTCATTGCTTGTGAAATAAGGCGCCTCACTGTGATACTTGAAGACCGGGAATTGCCCTGCAGGAGCGCTAATGCCCTCCCACCCTACTGCCGTTATATTGAGACCCCAGTAATAATCATTGTCCGGGTAGCCAAGCACCTGATAACGATTACGATAAAAGCCGGACCAACCCGGAACCAGTTGCTCGGGCCATAAGGGGATCGGCTGTAAAAACCGCTGAGGGGGATTCCAATGGGGATCTTGAAGAATGTAACCCCAAGGCTCTTGAATCTCATCTGGGAGTGATCCCGCCTTCAGTCCACTACGCTCAATCCGAATCTGAGGTCCAACGGAAACCACCTTCTCCGTAACGATATCGACTAGCTCTTGGTTAAACACATTGCGCACGTTGTAGACCCACTGTTGACCGACTTGTGGCGGTCTCACCTTGGGGGGATTCATAGGCTGCGGCAAAGGTGTTGAAACTGGATAGGGCTGCGAAGCAATACAAGCCACCAGCAATGCTGGTGACAACAGTAAGAATAATCTCCGTACGGTATTTATTTGTAGGAGCTCAACTGCCATTGATAGCTGCCTTCTAAAATCACCGCACCAATTTGTCCTTGAATTCGATAAGAACCTGATACCTCACGCGCAACCCAGCGGCCAATCTGCGGGACAAACCAAACCGTTTCCTTGCGAATGCAATCAACCTTATTAGGATCTTCGCTCTCATAATTAATCAGAGTCTGAAAACGCAGTGCCACGAACTCTCCAGCAGGAACGGTAATTTTTTCCCAGCCTTGAACAGTCATATATTCTTGCCAATTCATTCTCGAGTCTGAATAGCCTGCAATGCTGTACTTAGTATTGAACTGCTTCGCCCAAGTAGTGGATAGTTGTTCAGGCCAAAGCGGCAGAGATGGACTGAAATTAAGTAAGCGCGACCACTGCGTATCAGTAGCGACCATTCCCCATGAAGTTTGGATCTCGCTAGGTAAGCGAGCGCCATCAGCTGTGGATCGGTCAATCACAATAGTGGAGCCAATATTAGCGACACGCTCAGTAATCACATCAAGTGTTTTACCGTCAAAAATGTTTTTCTTAATATAGGTCCACTCCTGACCAACTTGTGGAGGACGAACCACAGGTAGTAGCTTTGGCTGAGCAACTGGAATGCCGTGCTCATAGGAAAGACTACCGCAAGCTATAGGGGCCAGAGCAGCTGATGCGATGAAAGTTCGGCGAGATAAATTCATATTCCTACCCAAGTTGATTTAATGAGAGAGGTGAACAAAATAAATAACAAATAAAGTTTATACGTACCTCAGGGCTTTAGCTATTTTATTTCGCCCCAATGAGGTTTTTGGGATACCGGGTATATCAAACCACTGATGGGTTTCTTCCTCAAAACCTACGCCGTGCATAAAGTTATAGATCGCTTTTTTGAGGCCAAGACCAAGATGGTCATGATCTACACCTGTGGGGTCGATAAAGGCGACATCATTCTTAGCGAAGCTGATTGGAGGTAATGGCACGAGTTCGATGCCATAGGCTGCTGGATCAAGACCTACCGGGGAGTGGACTGTGCAAGTAAATCGATGGAAAAAGCCGCTCTGAATGCAGCCATTCTCAAAAAGCTGACGAACGTATTCAAGAGAGTCGACAGTTTCTTGAACAGTTTGCGTTGGGAAACCATACATCAGATAAGCATGTACCAAGATACCAGCATCTGAAAAGCCTTTGGTCACTTGCGCAACCTGCTCTATAGAAACGCCTTTTTTCATAAGATCCAGAAGTCTGTCAGAGGCCACTTCTAAGCCGCCAGACATCGCAATACAACCACTTTGAGCCAATAACTCAGACAGCTCTGGAGTAAAGGTCTTTTCAAAACGAATATTGCCCCACCAAGAAATCACTACCTTACGCGCAATGAGTTCTTCAGCAAGTGCTTTTAAAATCTTCGGTGGCGCAGCCTCATCTACAAAATGAAATCCCGTCTGACCAGTCTCAGCAACGATTGCCTCAATACGATCAACCAATAGACTTGCCGAAGCAGTTTCATAACGAGAGATGTAATCAAGGCTAACATCGCAAAAGCTACATTTTTTCCAATAGCAGCCATGGGCAACCGTGAGCTTATTCCAACGCCCATCACTCCATAGGCGATGCATGGGGTTGAGCATATCAAGCAAAGATAAATAAGAATTGAGTGGCAGACCATCCCATGTCGCAGTGCCTACCTCTTCAAAAGGGACATCAGGCTCTTGCCAGTTGATGTAACGCACTTCATTGCTAGCCGTTCGGATAAATGTACGAACCAGTCTTTCTGCAGAGCGCTTGCCATTTAAATGCTCTAAGAGTGCAAGTAAAGGTCGCTCGCCAGAGTCAAGGGTAATGTAATCGACAAAATCAAATAGACGTGAATCGGCGAGTTCACGTAGCTCAGTATTCACGTAGCCACCACCAAGACCAATCTTGATGTTTGGGTAATGCTGTTTGATAGTTTGAGCGATTCGCAATGCAGCATACATGGCCCCAGGAAATGGTACCGATAACAACACTAAAGTGGGCTGATGTTTTTCGATGGAAGACTTTGTGAGCTCCTGTAAATGCAAATCCATTAATGTGGGACTTGCCGCCAAGGCATCTGCTAAGGGGGTAAAAGTAGGCTGACTACCTGCCAAGGCTTCCGCATAGCGAACAAACTCAAAGCGCTCATCCACTGCATCACGTAGAACGTCAGACAAATCATTGAGATAGAGGGTAGCCAAATGACGCGCACGATCCTGAGAGCCTAAGGCGCCAAAGGCCCATGCTAAAGAATCTCCACCCTCCTCTTCTTCATAAGAATCTAAGGGTATAAAGCGTGGGCCTTCAGGTAATAAAGTTCGACTGTTAATACGATGAGCAAGTGTGCTATCACGCCCTTGTAAAAATGCAATAGCCAATCCAATAGTGCTTTGATAATCGGCAAAATAATCGAGGAAGAAGTTCACGCTAGCACTGCGATTTTCTTCAGGAAGTTTTAAAGCCTGGTCTTGAATCTCCAGCAAACCTTGTGGAGTAAAGAAACCAAGAACTAAAGCTAAAGCTAAATCTTCTTGAATGGCCTCAAAACCACGTGAGCGCAAAAAACCAGTGAGATAAGCCGTGGATGGATACGGCGTATTGAGCTGTGTCATCGGCGGAATGAGGCTCAGAATTTTCATACTGCTTGCACCCGCTTATCACTCAGAGATTCTAGTAGTTCTAATTCTTCTGAAGTAAAACCAGCTTGCTCACGCGCTTCGAAATTAAACGGCCCCCTCAAAGTGGGTGCACGGTATTTCTCGGCCAATTCTCGATAAGTCGCAATCGGGGATAAGTTCTCATTAGCGCATAAGAAATTAAACCAACGGTTGCCAACCAGCACATGACCGATTTCATCATGAAGAATTATTTCAAGAATCTCTACAGCGCGCTCATCCGCAATTTGCTTGAATCGATCCCGAATCTCTGGAACCGCATCAAGGCCTCTTGCTTCCATGGTTCTGGGGACTAAGGCCATGCGAGCGATCACTGAATCCGAGGTTCTCTCCGCCATCTCCCACAGACTATTGTGGGCTGGGAAAACGCCATAGCTGAATCCAAATGACTGTAAGTGGGCATTGATCAAACTGAAATGGTATGACTCCTCCTTAGCAACTTTGAGCCAGTCCTCGTAATAGGCCTGAGGCATATTTGAAAAACGCCAAATGGCATCTAAAGCCAGATTCATTGCATTAAATTCGATATGTGCCAGGGAGTGCCAAAGAATAGCCCTGCCCTCAACCGTATCCATTTTTCTTTTAGGAACAAACTTTGGCGCCACTAGCTCTGGTTTAGGAGGCCGGCCAGGAAGTTCGATATTTTGACTAGTGAAGTTACGAGCGAAGTTGTTAGAAGCATTGATAGCAATACGCTGGGCCAAGTACTCATCGTACAAGCTGAATAGCTGGGCAACTTTAGATTGCGGGTCAGTATTTGCCAGTATTGCTAAGGCGGCTTCTCGTAACTCAAGCATGGATATAAACAAATCTATTGAGGGGCTAAGCCAAATCTACTAGTTTGAGCCCTATCCCAATACTGAACAAACTCCTGAGGTAAATCTTTTTGCAGAGAAGCGGCAGAGCCTGACAAAAGCGCTCCGGGAATCAGGGTTGTGAGCTGAGATGCTAAGGACGTTATCTTGCCAGAACCATCTCTACACAAAAGATAGTCCGGTGTAATTTCCTTAGGATGCATTAGACCTGCTGAGCCAATTAAATCTGCCAAAGAAGCGACAGTGTTCTGATGGAATGCAAATACTCGCTCAGCTTTATCGGGGACCACTAATGCCCTTTGACGTACCAAATCCTGAGTTGCAACACCTGTAGGACACTTATCTGTATGGCATGTTCGTGACTGAATGCAACCTAAGGCAAACATAAACCCTCTTGCAGAATTACACCAATCTGCCCCTAAAGCGAGAGCACGAATAATGTCATAGCCAGAAATAATTTTTCCCGAGGCCCCGATCGCAATCTCCTTGCGTTTATTAATTCCGACTAAGGTGTTATGTACCAATCTAAGGCCATCACGAAGTGGCATTCCCACATGATCTGTAAATTCAACAGGGGCGGCACCAGTACCACCCTCGCTGCCGTCAACCACAATGAAGTCTGGGCTAATGCCTGTCTCTAGCATGGCCTTAGCAATACCAAAAAATTCCCAGGGCTGGCCAACACATAATTTGAAGCCAACAGGCTTACCGCCACTCAATTTACGTAAACGAGCAATGAATTTCATGAGCTCTAATGGCGATGAAAATTCAGCATGATGAGCTGGGGAGATGCAATCCTCGCCAATTGGTACACCTCTAGTAGTAGCAATTTCGGCTGTGACTTTAGCGCCAGGCAAAACACCGCCATGACCTGGCTTAGCGCCCTGTGATAGCTTAATTTCTACCATCTTAATTTGCGGATCGACTACTTGAGCGGTAAATTTTTCTTCTGAAAATCGACCATTCTCAGCACGACATCCAAAATATCCAGAGCCTATTTCCCAAATAATATCGCCGCCAAACTCGCGATGATATGAAGAGATTGAACCTTCGCCAGTATCGTGGGCAAATCCACCTAACTTGGCACCCCTATTAAGCGCTCTAATCGCATTTGGTGAAAGCGACCCAAAACTCATCGCAGAAATATTAAATATGGATAAAGAATAAGGCTGAAGACAGCTTGAGCCACCAACTTGAATACGAAATGTACTTGGGTCAGGATGACATGGGGAATTTGAGTGTCCTAACCATTCGCCTTCAGCACCATACATCGACTTGATTGAACCAAATCCCCGCTTGTCATTATCTTTTTTGGAGCGGCTATAAACCATAGCTCGTTGATTTCTTGAAAACGGAATTTTCTCCTCATCGTCCTCTAAGAAGTATTGACGTATCTCGGGGCGGATATATTCAAGCAAGAATCGACAATGTCCTATTAAAGGATAATTTCGTAATATTGAATGATGCTTTTGAATTGAATCTTTTAGACCAATCAAAAACAATCCCAAGAAGAATATAGCTAAATATGGGCTATACAAAAAAGATAGGGGGGCAAGTATGCCCGTTGAGAGCCAAAAAAAGTATCTGGAATATTGCATTTAAAGACCTCCTGCCTAAGCTTTTGATAAGCAATATTAAAAAATTAAATATCTATTTAAATATACAGCGAGAAGTGCATTGATTGAGGCTTTGCTCCGAGAAAATAATACCTCAAATGCGGATAAAAAAATCTTTATAAATTAATGTTGATAGCTTTTCATTCCCACTCAATCGTTGCTGGTGTTTTTCTGCTGATATCGTGAGTCACTCGTTAGATCAAAAATCTTGCTAGAGTAAAAAAGGTCATTCCCAATAATATGGTTGCCAAGATACTGTTGGTCACTAAAAACCCAATCACCCCGCCAATGGCTCCAAATAGCTGAGGTGCATATAGGTTTAATTCAAATAGTTGCGTCGCAGGATCTTTTACAAATAGGACATCTGGAAGAACAATAGCAATGAGGGCAGCAGTTGGTGCATAGCGCAAGTACTTATGAACACTTCTAGGAATGGGGAATTTTGATCCCACCAAAAGAAAGGAACCCCTGCTAAGTAAGCTAACTAGCATTAAGCCAAAAAAAGCAATCCACAAGTCTACTGTATTCATATATTCTTCTTTTGAGATTGTTTATCCACCAATACTGCAGCCATCACACCAGCAATCACTGAGCAAACAATAGTTAAGCGATACGGTAGATTGATGGTTAATACGCAAGTCCCAGCGGCAGCTAGTGCTGAGATAACAGCAGTTTTATGTTTGATAGCGGGAATAATCAAGGCTATCAATGCTAGTGGTCCAGCAAACCCAAGGCCCCAAGAAATCGGAATATAAGATCCAAAAAAAATAGCAATTAATGCGCCTATCTGCCAAAAAAACCAGTGCGCTAAAACCATACCCATGAAATAGAGCAGTTCAACCTGATTCCCTTGGGAGTTATCTGGAGCAGGAAACTTTTCTATAAATTTCGCAAAACTCATATCGGTATTTAAACCCCCGATACCCATTCTTTGCCAGAAAGAATAATGTTTGAAGTGAGGCTGAATCACTGCACTAAAAATCACAAAACGGGACATCACAATTAATGCTGTCAACCAAACCGTCCAAAAGGGATAATCACCAGCGATCAATGGCATCACCGCCAATTGCGAAGACCCAGCATAGACCAAGATATTGAACCAAAATGTATCAACTGGGCTAAGTCCCGCACCCAGCAAACTAATACTCGTGACTAAGGACCAAGAAATTATCCCCGGAGATGACTCAAGCATCACTTTTAAACCCTGAATAAAAGGGGGTCGTTGGAAAAATTTCAAGAAAGTTAAATACTGTATTTAGCGGATTGGATAGTGACTCAATCGTGAGTATTTATTCCCACTCAATAGTTGCTGGCGGTTTTCCACTGATGTCATAGACTACGCGATTAATGCCGCGCACTTCATTGATGATACGGTTCGATACTTTGCCTAGCAATTCATGTGGCAAGTGAGCCCAGTGCGCAGTCATAAAGTCTTGCGTTTGCACTGCTCGGAGGGCAACAACGTATTCATAGGTTCTACCATCACCCATGACACCTACCGATTTCACCGGCAAGAACACAGCAAAGGCTTGGCTGGTGAGCTCATACCAAGATTTCTGACTAGCTTCATCAATCGTATTGCGTAACTCTTCAATGAAGATGTCATCAGCACGTTGAAGTAAGTCGGCAAATTCCGATTTCACTTCACCTAAAATGCGCACACCAAGACCGGGCCCTGGGAATGGATGGCGATACACCATTTCGCGTGGTAAACCTAAAGCAACACCAAGTTCTCGCACTTCATCTTTAAACAATTCACGTAATGGCTCAAGTAACTTAAGATGCATATCCTCAGGCAGGCCACCCACATTGTGATGGCTCTTAATCGTATGCGTGCCTTTTTTGCCTTTACCGGCAGACTCAATCACATCTGGATAAATGGTTCCCTGAGCGAGCCACTTGGCATTCTTAATCTTGCCTGACTTAGCCTGGAAAATCTCCACGAATTCTTTACCAATAATTTTGCGCTTGGCTTCAGGATCTGCAACACCAGAAAGCTCAGACATAAATTTGTCTTTAGCATCAACGCGTATTACTTTGACACCAAGGTTACGGGCAAACATTTCCATCACCATGTCGCCTTCGTTTAAACGAAGTAGGCCATGATCAACAAATACGCAAGTCAGCTGCTCACCAATCGCACGGTGAATTAATGCAGCCGCAACACTAGAATCAACACCGCCGGATAAGCCGAGAATGACTTCCTCATTACCTACTTGCTTGCGAATATGCTCAACCGCTTCGCTAATGTAGTCGCCCATGACCCAATCAGGTTTACAGCCACAGATCTCATGCACAAAGCGGCCTAAGATGGCCTCGCCCTGCAATGTATGGGTTACCTCTGGGTGAAACTGGAATGCATAGAAACGGCGCTCTTCATCAGCCATGCCGGCAATGGGGCAAGACTCTGTTGATGCCATTAACTTAAATGCTGGTGGCATTGTTGTTACAGAGTCGCCATGACTCATCCATACCTTCAGAATGCCGTGGCCTTCACTAGTAGAAAAGTCTTGGATGCCTTTGAGCAGATTAGTATGACCATGGGCACGCACTTCTGAATAACCGAACTCACGGGCTTTACCTAGTGATTCAGCAGAAGCAACTGCGCCACCCAATTGGGTTGCCATAGTTTGCATACCGTAGCAAATACCTAAAACAGGAACGCCTAATTCAAAAACGATTTGCGGTGCACGAGGACTACCCGCTTCTGTTACCGAACTTGGTCCACCAGAGAGAATAATTCCCTTGCCACCCTGTTCTTGAATGAACTTGCGAATGAATTCTGGATCGCAATCATAGGGGTGGATTTCAGAAAAGATGTGCGCATCGCGTACGCGCCGGGCAATCAATTGGGTGACTTGTGAACCAAAGTCGAGAATCAGTATTTTGTCGTGCACGAAAGGATTACCTTAAATTCAGCCTGCATTTCAGCTTTTGTTTACTTCTTAATCAATATGGTAATTCGGCGCTTCCTTGGTGATCTTCACATCATGAACATGCGACTCACGCACACCCGCTGAAGTGATTTCCACAAAATTTGCTTTCTCATGAAGTTCATCAATCGTCTTGCATCCAAGATAGCCCATTGAAGAACGAATACCACCAGTCAGTTGATGCAAGATGGCCAGGACGCTACCTTTGTAAGGCACTTGACCTTCAATACCCTCTGGTACCAACTTCTCAGCATTCGCTGCACTGATGTCACTTTGGAAGTAACGATCTGCAGAGCCATCTGCCATCGCGCCCAGAGATCCCATGCCGCGATAACTCTTATATGAACGACCTTGATACAGGAACACTTCACCAGGAGCTTCTTCAGTACCAGCAAACATACCGCCCATCATGACCGAGCTTGCACCAGCAGCTAAGGCTTTAGCAACGTCACCGGAATAACGCACACCACCATCAGCGATTAGAGGAATGCCTGTACCTTTGAGTGCAGCAGCCACATTCACAATGGCGCTAATCTGAGGTACACCAACACCCGCAACAATCCGGGTAGTGCAAATAGAGCCAGGGCCAATACCAACCTTAACGCCGTCAGCACCGTGATCAGCCAATGCTTTAGCAGCTTCGCCTGTAGCAATGTTTCCGCCGATCACTTGTACATGAGGGTAATTTTTCTTAACCCACTTCACACGATCTAATACGCCTTGGCTATGACCGTGTGCGGTGTCCACCACAATCACATCGACACCTGCGCGAACTAAGAGCTCAATGCGCTCATCATTATCAGGACCAACCCCGACAGCAGCACCAACACGCAATTTACCTTCGCTATCCTTACAAGCATTTGGATGCTCAGTCGCCTTCAAGATATCTTTAACGGTAATCAAGCCACGTAATTCAAAATTATCATTGACTACCAGTACGCGCTCTAAGCGATGCTGACTCATTAAGCGCTTTGCCTCTTCTAGCGAGCAACCTTCTTTGACTGTAATCAAGCGCTCACGTGGAGTCATTTTGGATTTTACGGGCGCATCTAAGTCTTCCTCAAAGCGCAAGTCGCGGTTGGTAATAATGCCCACCACCTCTTTGCCAGTCAGTACTGGGAATCCAGAGAAACCATGCTCACGAGAAAGTTGAATGACTTGACGTAGGGTGGCATGTGGATCTACCGTAATAGGATCGCGCAAAATGCCAGATTCGTAACGTTTAACTTTAGCTACTTCCCTAGCCTGTTCGGCAGGCTTGAGATTTTTATGAACAATACCAATGCCACCTTCACTGGCCATGGCAATTGCCAAGCGGCCTTCAGTGACGGTATCCATAGCAGCGGACACCAACGGTGTATTGAGTGAAATTTCTCGAGTTAACTTACTTGCCAAGCTGGCATCTCGAGGAAGTACCGAAGAATAAGCCGGTACGAGGAGCACATCGTCAAAAGTGAGTGCTTTTTGAATGAGTCGCATGCAAAACCCCTAGTCACAAAACAAGATTATAGCCTCCTCGCCTTTCTTTTAGCTGCGGCAGCCTGGAATTTAGCATCTTGGTTCTGATTAGCCTTCTTACGACGGACGGCCTTGGGGTCAACCAGGAGGGCAGAATATAGCTCTAGGCGATCACCCTCATAAATGGGGCTATCCCAATCCTTACGCTTGCCAAAGACGCCAAAACAGCCTTTTCTAGCTAAGACAGGATCATTAGGGCCTTGGGTGATTCCCGCTTTAATGAGAGCAAGTCCAACAGTGGGGGCCTCAGAGGGTAATACGTGCAGAGTAAAAGGACTTAACTCAGGCTCACCCAAGCGGGCATCGCAAATCCAAATCTCCAGGGACTGACTAGCCATAGAGGTCTTCAGCTCGTTTGACGAAACAATCCACAAAGGTACCTGCAATGTGCCCAAAGACTGGGCCAATGATCTTATCTAGGATGACGCTTTTGAACTCCCAGTGGAGCTTAAATTCCACCTTACAGGCATCCTCTTTGAGGGGAATGAAGTTCCACTGCCCAGAAAAATGCTTAAATGGGCCATCCACAAACACCATATCGATGCTTTCAGGGCGACGATTGGCGTTTCGAGTATGAAAGTACTGATTAATACCCTTAAAGTGGATATTGATTTTGGCATCCAAAACAGTCTCAGATTGCTCAAAAATTTCCACGCCGCCGCACCAGGGCAAGAACTCTGGGTAGCGCGCAACATCAGTCACCAAACCATACATACGGTCTGCGGATTGGCCAATTAAAACGGTCTTGTTGACGTCTGCCATAATCGATCTTGAGAAGCTAAATAAATATGAGTATCGTCGATAACAAAAAAGCCTTCTTCGATTATTTTATCGAGGAACGGTTCGAGGCAGGGCTGGTTCTGGAAGGCTGGGAAGTAAAAGCCATCCGCGCTGGTCGCGTGCACGTCAAAGAAGCGTATGTTGTCATCCGTCAGGCGGAGCTGTTCCTGATCGGCTGCCACATCACCCCCCTGCTTTCAGCCTCTACTCACATAGTCCCCGACAGCACCCGCACCCGCAAGCTCCTCCTTAATGCCATTGAGATTAAAAAACTCATTGGCAAGGTAGAACAAAAGGGCTATACCCTCGTCCCATTGAACCTGCATTTCTCTAAAGGGAATGTAAAGTGCGAAATTGGACTTGCCCGCGGTAAGAAACAGCATGACAAACGCGCTGCCACCAAAGAGCGTGAATGGGAAGTCCAAAAGGGTCGTATTGCTCGGGGTGACCTCAACGCTTGATTAGGCAAGTGAGTGCCTAGCCATCCAAGCTAAGAATATTCAGCACAAAGCAAAATGCCTAGATTTTCATCTAGGCATTTTTTTATCTCACAAGTGATGAGTGGGTTTGGGAGGAACTGCTTACACCTCTTTCTTACCCAGCATTTCCCAGGTAGCTACTACGCTATCCGGGTTGAGGGAGATAGAGGTAATGCCCTTAGCGACCAACCAACGCGCAAAGTCTGGATGATCTGAAGGACCTTGGCCGCAAATACCAACGTATTTGTTTTGCTTAAGGCAAGCTTCAATAGAGCGAGCGATCATGAACTCCACTGCAGGATCGCGCTCATCAAAGTCAATTGCCAACAATTCCATACCGGAGTCACGATCTAGGCCCAGAGTTAACTGAGTCATATCGTTTGAACCGATTGAGAATCCATCGAAATGCTCGAGGAATTGGTCAGCCAAGATCGCATTGGAAGGAATTTCGCACATCATGATCAGGCGTAGGCCATTCTCACCACGCTTGAGACCTAGCTTTGCCATCATGTCGATAACGCGCTCAGCTTGCTTGATGGTTCGAACAAAGGGCACCATGATCTCGACGTTATCCAGACCCATATTTTCACGAACGCGCTTCATTGCAGCGCACTCCAAAGCAAAAGCTTCACCAAAATCGGCTGATACATAGCGCGATGCGCCACGGAAACCGAGCATTGGATTCTCTTCGTCCGGCTCATAGCGTGAACCGCCGATGAGCTTCTTGTACTCGTTTGACTTAAAGTCAGATAAACGCACAATCACGGGTTTTGGATAGAAAGCAGCGGCAATCGTTGCCACACCTTCAACCAATTTATCTTCATAAAACTGACGCGGGCTTGCATAGCCACGAGCAACGCTTTCAACAGCGCGCTTGAGATCAGGATCAATATTTGGATACTCCAAGACAGCGCGTGGGTGCACACCAATGTAGTTATTGATGATGAACTCGAGGCGAGCTAAGCCGACACCAGCATTGGGGATTTGACAAAAGTCAAAGGCCAACTGAGGATTACCGATATTCATGGTGATCTTGACTGGGATCTCTGGCAATACACCACGAGAAACTTCAGTTACTTCAGTTTCAATCAAGCCATCGTAAATATGACCCTCATCACCTTCTGCACAAGATACCGTAACCATCATGCCGTCTTGCAAATGCTCAGTTGCATCACCACAACCTACTACCGCAGGGACACCTAACTCGCGAGCAATAATCGCTGCGTGACAAGTACGACCACCACGATTAGTGACGATCGCCGAGGCACGCTTCATCACCGGCTCCCAGTTAGGATCAGTCATATCAGCAACCAATACATCGCCTGGCTGTACACGGTCCATCTCACTTGGGTCACGAATGATACGAACTGGGCCTGCGCCAATCTTTTGACCAATCGCACGACCTTTAGCTAATACCTTCGAACTACCTTTTAACTTGTAGCGCATCTCCACTTGACCAGCGGCTTGGCTCTTCACTGTCTCTGGGCGTGCTTGCAGGATATAAATACGGCCATCTTGACCGTCCTTACCCCACTCGATATCCATCGGACGACCATAGTGCTTTTCAATAATGACAGCATATTTTGCTAATTCGGTAATGTCAGCATCTTCCAATGAAAAACGATTGCGTTTTTCTGGAGCAACATCCACAGTCATCACCTTCTCAGTAGAACCTGCTGGGGCAAATTGCATCTGAATTAACTTGGAACCTAAGGAGCGACGAATAATCGCCTTCTTATCTTTTGCTAAAGTAGTTTTGAATACATAGAACTCATCTGGGTTCACTGCACCCTGCACTACTGTCTCGCCTAAGCCATAGCTAGAAGTGATGAACACGACATCTTCGAAGCCAGACTCCGTATCCAAGGTAAACATCACGCCAGCAGCACCCAGGTCAGAGCGCACCATACGCTGAATACCAGCCGATAGCGCTACTTCGGCATGGGCAAAGCCCTTATGAACTCGATAAGAAATCGCACGGTCGTTATACAAGGAAGCAAATACTTCACGAATCTTTTTCAGAACATCATCGATGCCTTCAACGTTCAAAAAAGTTTCTTGCTGCCCTGCAAATGAAGCGTCAGGCAAGTCTTCTGCGGTAGCAGAGGAGCGCACCGCAAAGGAGCCTTTACCAGAATCATCTAATGTTTTAAATGCTATACGGATTTCTGCATCAAGACGTGCCTGAAACGGAGCGGTCTCAATCCAGCCGCGGATTTCTTTTCCGGCTTCAGCCAGAGAACGAACATCATCGATGTTGAGATTTTCTAAACGCTTCTGAATGCGCTCAGTTAAGTTGTTGTGTTCTAAGAAATCACGAAATGCCAATGAGGTAGTTGCAAATCCAGTAGGCACACGTACACCCGTGGAGGATAACTGAGAAATCATTTCGCCAAGTGAGGCATTCTTACCGCCGACTGACTCAACATCGGTCATGCGGAGTTGCTCAAAAGGCAGAACATAGGCATTTGCTACATCGTTACTTTGTTGCTGTTGGTTGGACATAAAATACTCTCTAAGGATAAGGAAACTGGTCGAGCGGCCGGATAAAATGCGGCATACTTCATTAACTACATATTGTAGTGCTGACCAAGACCTCTAGGCCAATCTCATGTCTACCCAAACTCGTATTGTTTTTATTGTTTCTGATGGCACCGGCATTACTGCCGAGAACTTTAGCCAATCGATTTTGGCTCAATTTGAGGCCACTTTTAAGCACATTCGGGTACCTTTTGTAGATAGTTCTGATAAAGCGCACGATGCGGTCTCTAGCATCAATCAGGCAGCCTCTAAATATGAAGTCCAGCCGATTGTTTTCACCACTTTAGTGAATCCCGAACTGAACGCCATTGTCAGCAAAGCCAATGGCCTGATTTTGGATATGTTCCAGACTTTTGTGGCGCCTTTGGAGCAAGCTCTCGGGGTTAAATCAACCCATGCGATGAACCGCCTGCACCACAATGCGGACACTGAGGCCTACAAAAATCGGATCGAGGCCATAAACTACTCCTTGGCTCATGATGACGGCCAATCTAATAAAAATCTCGCGGAGGCTGATGTCATTTTGGTGGGTATATCGCGGGTGGGCAAAACGCCAACTAGCCTCTACTTAGCAATGCAATATGGCATGAAGGCAGCAAACTACCCTCTTATTCCAGAAGACTTTGAGCGTGGGCAACTACCCAAAGATTTAATCCCGTTTCGCAGTAAGATATTTGGCTTGATGATCGATGCCGAGCGTTTGTCAGAGATTCGTAATGAGCGGCGTCCTGGCAGTAATTACGCTAAGTTAGAAAACTGCCGCTACGAGATTAATGAAGCCACCGCCATGATGAAGAAGGAGTCTATTCCTTGGGTAGCTACGACGAGTAAATCCATTGAAGAGATTGCGACTACCGTCTTGCAATCTATGAAGTCGGATAAAACAATTCTGGGCTAATGGATTAGCTAGTTTTAGTTGCGTCGAATTCGTACTGTTTCAAATAGACAGATTGCTGCAGCAGTAGATACATTGAGCGATTCGACTCTGGGATCAATCGGAATAGAGACGCCTTTGGCTTGAGCCATTAGATCTTCAGAAACGCCCTGACCCTCACTTCCCATTACCCAGGCAACGGGATGAATCAAGACCTTGGGCATGTTGTAGAGATCGAGCTCGCCATCGGCAGTAGCAGCTAACAAAGGTGCAGTGACTGCACTCAGTACTTGCTGAGATGACCAGCCTTCGTAAAGATCTAGTAAGCGATGGGCGCCCATACCGGCACGCAATACCTTGCTTGACCAGAGGTGGGCACAACCAGATATTGCAATGACTTGAGTAAAACCAGCAGCTGCTACAGTACGTAAAATAGAGCCCACATTCCCAGCATCCTGAATACGATCCAAAATAATGACATCACCAGTAATTGTGGCAACTGACTTTTGGGGATTTAATGCAGATTGCGGAAGGTCTAGCAGGCCTGCAATCTGAGGTGCATTTACTAGATCAGATAGTAGGTCCCATAGGCCTTTATCTAATTGATATACGCGAGTCTCTGGGCAAATTTCTACATGATCGTAAACGGCCTGAGCAATTTCTGGATTTTGCAAACCCAACTCGGAAGTAATCAATATCTTGAGTGCTGGATTACCCGCCCAAGTTTGTACTAAATGAATGCCTTCTAACAAAGCCTGCCCGCAAGCAAATCTTGCCTTTTGTCCTTTGGGCCCTGTAGCTTGCAATTGACGAATCTCCTTAAACAAGGAATTGTCTTTTGAGCTGATAAATTCAATTTTCATAGTTGGGATTATCGACTATGCAGCGCCAAGACATTGCGAACTGGAGAAAAGCTACGGCGATGTTGATCACACGCACCAAATGCTTTCAGTGCAGCAAAATGCGCTTCGGTTGGATATCCCATATGTTGAGCAAAGCCGTACTGGGGATGTAGTTCATGTAAGGCCATCATTTGACGATCGCGTGTGACCTTTGCAAGGATAGAGGCGGCTGAGATTGCAGGCTCTTTAGTATCACCCTTCACAATAGCTTCGGCTGCTATGGGCAGTTCAGGACAGCGATTACCGTCAATCAAGGCTTTATCTGGCCAGCCACCTAAGCGGGTAGTGAGATCTTCAATTGCACGGCGCATTGCCAGCATCGTCGCTTGCAAAATATTAATCTCATCAATCTCGACTGGGCTCGCCTCACCAATACCCCAGGCTTTAGCCTTGCGCTGAATTTGCTCAAACAAAAACTCGCGTCTTGCTGGTGATAGCTTCTTAGAATCTTTTAATCCGCTGATGGGGTTCTCGGGATCGAGCACGACAGCACCAGCAACCACCGCTCCCGCCAATGGGCCACGCCCTGCTTCATCAACACCACATACCCAAATCACACTCACACAACAGTCCGATTTTTAGCAGCAGCAATCGATTGCGCCACAGCCTGAGCAACTAATAAACCAGTTGGTCTACGTAAAGTCTCATGCATTTCTGTAAAGCGGGTTTTTAGCAGGGAAACCTTTTTAGGATTATTTAACCAATCCAATAAGGCATCAGCTAATTTAATTGGGCTTGCATCATCCTGCAAAAGTTCTGGAACAACAAACTCACCGCAGAGAATATTCGGTAAACCAACATACGGCAGATAGCCCTGTCGTTTCATGATCTGCGCAGTCAACCAAGGTACCTTATACGAAATCACCATGGGCTTTTTCCAGAGCGCAGCCTGCAATGTTGCAGTGCCACTGGCAATCAGTACAACATCAGCAGCCTCAAGTACTGCATCAGCCTCACCATCA
>Ga0209499_1000062_pt1 | contig 73974 bp, 96 predicted proteins | sample C_130208_EF_Meta_FD_187306 | JGI IMG/M metagenome (GOLD analysis project Ga0209499, IMG submission 187306) | Freshwater microbial communities from Lake Croche, Canada to study carbon cycling - C_130208_EF_MetaG (SPAdes) (version 2) | ecosystem: Environmental > Aquatic > Freshwater > Lake...
TGGACCATTAGTGAGTGTGCCATTATTACCATTACCACTTAAGTCGGACCATGTAGTGCCAGAACCCGGATAAGACTTTGCATTAGCTGCATCGAGGTCGAGTACGAGGCCGCTGGTGATAAGTTTAGGTCCACCATATACGCTCATATGCCGTATCTTCCTCTGAGTGCATTGAAGTTCTGTAGGACTTCTGTTGCTGATAATGCTCTGTTATAGATTGATACGTTTGATATATTACCATTAACATAATTAACTGATGCTGATGGATGTTTTCCAATTATAAAATTAGTATTTGTATTATTATATGAGCTTGCAAAGTTTAATACTGGAGACGGATTATCGTTAACGTATAGTAAAAAGTTTGTTGAAGTCTTTACTACATTCATATTATACCAAGCCCCTATTGTTGTAGTAAAACTATAATAATGATTTGCTCCGTCCCATATATTAAGTTGATTTGTTTGATCTACTAGTAACTCAAAAGTAGGAGAACCTTGAAAATTTAATGGATTTCCCACATTATTATTGTTTTTCTTGAACCAAACAGAAATACTAAATTGTGTTCCTAAAGAGGAAGATAGGGAAGAAGTGACATGGTCATCCACACCATCAAACACTATTGAACCAGCATTGTTAGAACTAAACGTAGGTCCATTAACTAGTGTGCCGGTATTGTTTAAACCACTCATATCAGTCCAAGTAGTACCTGATCCCGGATAAGACTTTGGATTAGCCGCATCTAGAACAAGCACAAGACCGTTAGTGACGATGCGAGGTGAGTGTGAGAGACCCATCAGATACCATACCTTCCACGTAGTGCATTGAAGTTCTGTAGGACTTCTGCTGCTGATAGTGCTCTGTTGTATACATGTATCGCTGGTATATTCCCATTAAAAGAATACTTTAATTGAACACCATCAAAAGTACCTATCTCTAAATTATTATTTGTAACGTTAGGAGTTCCTGTAATAGTAATTGTGCTTTGTATAACGCCATCGATATATAAAGTAAGCGAAGGTGACACATACGTTACTACTATATTATGCCAAGCTCCTGTTAAGTCTGAAACAGTCCAAGCATAATCATTGGCGTAAAACCAATGTAAAACTTGAGGATTACCAGAACCATCGGTTTGCAAAGCTAAACCATTTTTTTGATTGGTACCATTGGTACCCCATGATATTATATTTGGATGATCGTTTGTGCTACCTTTATAATTGCTATATAACCATGCTGATTTAGTAAATGGATTATTACCTGTGACTAGTGATGGTGTAGTATTTGTAATTGACGTTATACTTGTGTTAACAAAACTAAAATAACCATTTTTAAGAGTAGAATATGTTGCATTATTTACTATACCATGATTACTAAGACCACTCATATCGGTCCATGTAGTACCACTACCGGGATAAGACTTCACATTAGCCGCATCAAGTGCAAGAACTAATCCATCAGTCACGATCTTTGGATTATATGCAACGGCCATTTTTAAAACTCAACCAAAAGCTTATCAACATCTTTACGTTCAGCAAAGATATGATAAAAGTAGTTTAACTTACTAACACTACCTTTGATATACACCTTGTTATCAGCTACTGCGCCGACACGTGGAATTACTGAATTACCAATTGGTGTGAGAGACACTGTGATGCTATCTTCATAAACAAGATTTACCCAATATTCCGGCAATTCAATTACGTTAGAATTTGATTTGCCACGGATATAAACGCCATTTTCTGGACCTTCTAAAGACCCATAGCGAAGAGTCATATTTGGTTTGGTTGGATGTTTTATAACGAACGACTTAGTTGTTGCTGCGAAACTTCCGGTTACTTCAAGTTTATACCCCGGAGATGCTGTACCAATACCTAAGTTACCATTGGAAACAAAATAACTCGCAGTGCCAACAGTAAATGTATTTGTTACAGAAGAATTAGCATAAGTTGCTGAGTTAGAAGCAATAGTAGCAATATATGCAGCGTTGACAAATACACCAGTAGAATTAGCGACAATACCAGTATTAGCAAGAACAGAAACTGTACCTGTGGTCGTAATAGGACCACCCGTCATACCATTACCAGTGGCAACAGATGTTACTGTGCCTGACCCGCCACCACCACCTGATACTGTTGACCAATATACTGTTGTGCCATTAGTTGTTAATACTTGACCAGCAGTGCCAAAAGAACCATTTGCGTAAATAGAGTTTGCTGTAAATGAATTAACAACAAGATTTCCGTAATTTCCAACCGTACCATTGCTAACATAAACTATACCCGGTGATAATTTAAAGATCGCCGTATCGATTACTGGAGATGCTTGATCTGAACCTACGTTAGCTGATGTCCAGCCATAACCACCGTTAGCAGTCAGCGCAAAAATCGTGCTATTAGTAAACCCACCCGTAGTACTACCGGCGCTATTAAAACTACCAAATGGCAACGCCCAACCATTAGTTCCATTATTTAAAAAATATCCGGTATGTGTTTTTAATTTTGAAAAAATTGCAATAGTATCACCAGAACCGATACCACTTGAGTTAGCACTCAATCTTATAGAAGAGTTACCAAGAGCAAATGAGGTCGAATTGATGGCAGTATTAACAGTAGAATTACCAACAGTCAATGTAGAAGTGATATTGACATTTATGTTATTGGCACCGACTGTGATGAGTGCAGAACCATTTGATGAGTAAAGAATACCATCAGTCATATTGAGGGCTAATTCGCCCGCTGCAATATACTGTGTATTTGCTATATCTGTGGTATTAGCAGTGCGCCCAGTCGTACTGGTACGCTTGACTTGAATTCTATTATTAGCCATATGGCATCCTCATCAATCGGCATGTACCGAGGTATTAAAATTCAGAAGTATCTACTTCTGGTTTCTTTTTTTTATTTTGTTTTTCTAACTGTTTTTCTAATTCTTCTATTTTAATTAATAGCTTTTTATTAGCAGCATCAATATACTGATTTCTAGCTTCGTTGAGGAGCCGACTTTTGGTTAGCTCCTCAATTTCTTTCACCAATCTTTCAATATACATATTTACAAATTCAATTTCCATAATAATTATCTTTCAGTAATTATGAAATCCATGGCGGAGATAAAGAAACCATTGTCACTTGCAATTGATTATTAATGTTATTTATAATTTTATTTTTAATAGAAATTATGTCCTCGTATTTCGTAACCCACTCAATTGCAATTTCCTCCGTTAAATCTTCAAATTGCATAAAATTAGCTGGGTTTGGATCTTCTGTTGACGTCACACCATAAACCGTATGCGCTGCAGCGCCGCTGGAACCGGTTAAGTCCCAGCGGATAATTTTAATAACATTTTTTAATTCATCAATATCGACACAATCAAAAGTTTCGAATTTCCATGTATAATTTATCATATTATTTACCTTGACTTAATCGTTGAAACACAGTATAATCATATATGTTGTGATGATGTTTAAAACGTTCCACCGTCAAGAGTGTTCCAAGATACTGTTGTTCCATTAACCTGAAGAACATAACCATCAGTACCAATACCCAACTTGGTCAGAGCATTACCGGAGTTAGCAATAAGAATATCACCAGAAGTATAAGTGTTATATCCTGTACCACCGGATGTGGCTGGAAGAGCAGTGGATAATGACAGAGAATTAGCAGTAATATTTACGTTAACCGTAGCATTTGCAGTAAGAGTGACAGCAGTTGAGTTAGCAACGAAAGCCACACCAGTTCCATAAGGAGACAAGTATGCTTGAAGAGTACCAGTCGAGCTATTTGCTGTAGTATCAACAGTTGTTGCAGTATTTGGATTAGTGTTAGAAGCGAAAAGCCAGAAGTAAGGATTACTGTTCGAAGACTTTGCAGCCTGACGAACCATACCTGAATACCAAATATTTGTAGCATTACCTGATGGATTAAACCAACCGCTATCGACAACGTCCGTTGTAAGGTTATTGTCAGCTAGCTGGATAATGTTATCGTTGATCATTAACTGTGAAGTGTTCACAGAAACAACAGTACCGCCGACAATTAAGTTACCACTGGCAACGATATCACGAATACGAAGTAGCGATGAAGTAGCGTCGATATTAGCACTAGTGAACGTTACATTCGAAGTAATAGAGGTGTTTGTACCACCAAACGAGTTAAGAGCGCCTGTAAGTGTTAGGTTAGCTCCGATGCTAGTATTAACAGAAGAGTTAACAACAGTCGAGTTAACCGTTAGATACGTTCCAACGTTAGCCGAAGTAGTTACATAAAGAGTACCAGTGTTAACTTGTCCAGAAACGTTAGCATATGTTGCTGATAAGTTACCAGTAAGAGTGGTTGCAACAACAGCGATAGTATTAACGACTGTTGTGGCGCCGATATTTAGACCAGTAGCAGTTAAGTTAGCGGTTGCAGTTGAGTTCGAAACCTGAACCAACGATGCAGTCATTGTTGAGTTGACTGTTGAGTTGGTATAAGCCTGAATACCAGCAGCTGTTACGTTGGCAGTTGTTGTACTATTGGCAACCTGCATAACTGCAGAAGTATGAGTAGTATTAACTGTAGAATTACCAACAGTTAATGCCGAAGTTGTTAACTGTACGTTAGCACCAACGTTTGCAGATGTTGTGGCAGTAAAGGTAGCTGTATTTGTCGAACCCGTAGTGCTGAAACCAGAAGCATTTACATAACCAGTGAAGAAACCACCGGCAAGATTAGCAACGAGTCCATTGGCGTTCAATACAGTTGTATTAGCAAGGAATGTGGTACCAACAGAAATAGTTGCACCATTAACAGTTCCAGTAGTCCAAACACCAGTAGCATTAGCTTGAACAGCTGATGCAATGTTAGCAGAGGTAGTAGCATAAAGTGTGGCAGTATTTGTAGAACCAGTGGTGTTAAAGCCAGAAGCGTTAGCATAACCAGTTAAGAAACCACCAGTTGAGTTAACAACGAGCCCGTTTGCGTTTAATGTTGTAGTATTGGCGATGAAAGTAGTGCCGACCGAAATTGTCGCACCATTGACCGTACCGGTAGTCCAAACGCCAGTCGAGTTTGCTTGTACAGCAGAAGCGATGTTTGCGGAAGTAGCAGCATAAAGTGTGGCAGTGTTAACTTGTCCGGAAATATTAGCATAAGAAGCTGATAAGTTACCAGCAAGAACAGTCGCTGTAATTTGAGAAGAGTTAACAACTGTAGTCGCACCAATTTTAAGATCAAGTGCGGTAAGGTTGGCAGTCGAAGTGCTATTCGAAACTTGAACTAATGAAGCAGTAATGGATGAGTTAACAGTCGAGTTAGTATAAGCTTGAATACCTGTGGCTGTTACGTTAGCACTCGAAGTACTGTTTGAAACCTGAACCAATGAAGATGTAACTGTTGAGTTAACAGTTGAGTTAGTTTGAGTTGTTATAGAAGTTGGAACAATTTGAACGTTACCAACAGAGTTAGCAACCGAAATAATTGATGTCGTTTGTGTGGTAGTACTATTACCAATAGTTAATGCACCACTGTTTGCAAAAGTTACAGTTGGGGAAGTAGTGGTATTACCAACCCATCTAACAGATGTGGTGTCAACTACAAGGTTAGAGCCAAAGGTTATAGTGTTTTGGAATGTATGAGTATTAGTCCATACGTATTGCGCATTAACATTTACAGAAAATGTGGCTGGATTGACCCAGTATACGTTACCATTACCACCAGAAGCAAGAACATAACCCGAAGTACCATTAGAACCGTTGGCCGAAATAGCGTTTGTGGTTACTAATGCACCGTTGAATGTGATGGTGTTTGAATACGATTGAGTGTTTGTCCATGTGTATTGTGCAGTAACGTTTACGCCATAGGCAGCGGCTGAGAGCCAATAGACGTTCGATCCAGCGCCGCCAGTAGCAAGAATGTACCCTGCGGTACCAACAGAACCGTTGGCGGTAATTCCTTGTGGCTGTAAGTTGGCAACGATAAGTTGGTCTATACCAGATGTGGCATTGACAACAACCGCTTGGTTCGCTGTAAGCGTACCTGGGTACTGTCTACCACCGATACGAATATTACCGGTGCTACCGTCCGGATGACCAATATAAAGTATATTACCATTGGCAGTAAAAGCCAATTCACCGTTCGAAAGAGCTGGTACTGTTGAGTTAGTTGTCGAGCGTTTAATTTGGATTTTATTATTAGCCACGGCCATTTCCTTTTCCTATTTTTAGATTATTTTTATTGTATTTATAAAAAACAAAAAATTAAAAAGTTCCGCCATCTAATGATCCAGTTACATTAGTGATATCTAATTTTTGAGCTACCCATTGTTTAGTAGTAGAATTATATACTAATGTATCGCCTGTCGTTTCATTTGTTGATACTACGTCAGTTAAAGATTCTAAAGTCGTTGCACCACCGCTAATTATTGTTGGAATTGCTTTAAGCGTTACTGGTACTGTAGTATCGATAATTCCAGCTGTTGCATTGGTTGAAATTTTTACATTTCTTTTTTTTGATACGATAACATTTGTTACAGTTACCATTTTTAACCACCCGAATAACCGTTAGCGAACCATGTATTGTTTGTTGAAAATATACCAGCAGTAACTGATGGAGTTACTGTAATAATTCCTTCAACAACTCTTGAAACTGAATTTGATGCATTTTCTTTAATATTAACATCATATACATATCTACCAGTTTGCAAATTAGAAGAAGTATTAGCATCTAACTCTAAAGTAATAATACCTGCCGAAGCATTAATAGATACATTAAATGGTATTGAAGTTTGTGAAGTATACCATTTTTTAATTAAAGAATTGGCCTGATAGCCATAAAGGTTTAAAGGATCTCCGTTATCGTCTAACAGCGAGAGATCAGTTGAAAAAGTAGCGCCTTGATCAATGACTAAGTTAGCTTTACTAGAAATATCAGCCTCCTATTTTTTCTTTTGACATTAGACAGTTACCCTAGTAAATTTACCCGATGTACTTGATGAAACTGGTGTAAATACAAGCTGTAAACTTGTGCCATCTGTTGATGTCGAAAACACTCCCAATGAAGTACCAGTGGTAGTTACAGCGGCATATTCTGTAGAATATACGGCCGAACCATTATGCGCCGTTAAAATTTTAGAAGTATAATGGTTATTGGCATTATTATCAGAAATATTAACGAGATATTCTGCCGAAGTATACGACGCCATAAGATAGCTATCTATTGTTTGGGAGCTTGTACCAGTTGTTGTAAACGATCCATTAGTAACAGGAGTTGTCTGTTGTGTAATTAGAGCCCAAGAACCGTTAGCATTATGGTAATATTGACCATTTGAAACCTGAGCTGCAGTTGGTACTGACAGTATCATAGAAGCTGTAGAGTTGGAAATTTTCAATACAGTTGAATTGGCCGATGTATTAACTGTTGAATTTCCAACAGAAATAGCATTAACAGTAAGATTAGCGTTAATCGTAATATTATTAGTAACAAGTGTATTACAATTAATAGACCCATTAACTGTAATTGCACCTGTAACAGCATTTCCGGTGGTTACCGCTGCAGTTGAAATGGCATTGACAACATAGTTAGTTGTGTCAAGCCATTTTTGAAATGTGTCGGTATTTGCGATATTAGTAATTTGCCAAGTCATTTATTGTCTCTTTAGTATCTGTTGCAACATTTGCTTAATATCGTTAATGTCATTTTCTAACTTAGCGATTTTTTCCGCCGAAGATTTAGAAGTTTCAAAAGCAGCTTTCTGTTTTCTATATGCTTCTAAACCAACGTTATCAACACTAAGCACAGCACCAGAATTCGGATCTTTAACCAAACCTTCAATATCTGTTACTAGATATTTATTGTTTATACTCATAGCTGCATCGCCAATGCTCTAAGATCGTTAAGTAATGGAGCTGCCGAACTATCATCCGACTGCAAAATAATTTTAATTTGGAAACGTTTAAAATTCGTATACAGGTTGTTATTTTTATTAAGATAAGTTAAACCGCCTGTTGTGCGAATATATGCATTAGCACCAGAAGCAGTAGAAGACCATGGTGTACCAACACTGAGTGATGTAGAGTTAGTTATGTTAGTAATTTTTTGTTCATCACCATTAACCAAAATAGTAGTTCTTGGAAGAAGAACAGTGAAGTTGGTATTAGTTCCAGTGATAATATTAGAAACATTACTTACGCTCACTGTGGCATTTGAACCATTGGCAGCAAAAAGCTGTTTCTGATTATTTGCTGCCATATACGCAGTAGTTGGTGGTGGCACAAGAAAGTAAGCGTTTGTAGTATAGTTACCATTAAATGCAGAATCAAGAACAAGAGAAGTGCTATTTGTAATAGAAACAACTTGACGAGTGGTTTCACTGAATGTCGCATTAGCTCTCATGTTAATGAACCAGCCTGGAGATAATTCAGTCGTAAAATTAGTTCCAATACCGGTAACTGTTGTTGTGCTATTCGCAACTGTGATAGTGCCAGTTGTTGGTATCATACCAAAACCGATTGGTGTTGTGAATACATATTCTCTAAAATCATCTGGATTGCTTGGATCACTATACAGCGTATTGCTTTTGTTGATCAAAGGAGTCCAAGTTTTTTGTGAAATAGGATCAGTATCTTCACCGTTAAGAAATTTTACCCAAACTTGGATATCTGTTGAATTTGGGCGGAAAGCAGTAAGAATAACCTGAAGATCCTGAGCGTCTTGACCATCAGCTAGTGTAACAATTTGTGAAATATATTTTGTTTTTGCAGGACCATTTGATAAAAATTCTTGGTAATTGAACTCAACAGGATCAATTTCATTACCAATAACAAGCTGATTATATTTTACCAAGTCTATCAATGGCGATAGGTAATCAGAGTCAGTTGTCATAGTCGCATGAATCGTCATAGATTTGGCATTCGCCATTAAAGCATTTTCAATAGAACGACTTGCAACTATTCTTTCTGAATCAAGAAACTCGGTGTCATAACCTGGAGTTATTTTATATTCTGAACTATTGACAACATATGCATTAGAAGTTCCAGTATAATTGAATGTTAAACTTGTACCACCCGGAACAAGAGTAGCAAATTGCGGAACTAAAGCATTAACACGTGGATTGTGAAGAGCCAACGTATTAGCCCATGCAACTATTGTAGCAGCGTTTGGAGTAATAGCGGTCGCATTAACGAATCTGTGAACCTGGATAAACGAATTATTTGTAAAATTACCAGTCGAATTATCAATGTATAAAATACCTTTATCAGTGTTATAGTAATTTAAAATTCCACTGATGCTAGTATTTACCGTTGCAATTGAATTACTTGTTGCCTGAAAAATATAATCTCCTGGCAAAATACCCATTGAAGTATTAGAATAAGCAATATTATATGGTGTTAAATAATCAGTGTTTGAATTATAAAAATATGCTTCACCGCTATTGTTAGCGAATTTTGCTCTATTCAAACGAAATTTAATATATTCAGTTTGTAGAGCGGTCCACTGGCTCATAGTGGCGCCATAAAATGCAGTACCGATTGTTGGTTGGCTGAATACTTGATAACCAGTCGCTAAATCGATATCGCCTAAATTTGCACTGTAAACATAATAGTCTGGGTCATTTGCATCTGGCTTAACAATGAAAGCGTATTCTTTTCCATTATTTAAAAATACTGGCGATTCAAATTTAAAATTAGTTGCAACCGAAGAATCTTCACTAACATTAATACTACCATAATTTAAGTGTACTGTTGAAAATGGAAGAATAGCATTACCATTTGGATAACCATTATCGATTTCACAAAGATAAACTGTAACACCATTTGTACCAATTAATGATTTTTGTTTAAAGAAAATATCAAGCGATGTTGCATAAATACCAGCTTCACCTTCTGGTGTATTGATAGTAAGACCCTGTGCGATAGGTTCGTAAAATGCTGTAACATCAATAATATCTTTTATACGTGTGATGGTTACATTGGTGTTTGTGGTAACAACTGTATTAGAAATAGGTACATATGAAAGTACTGGATTAACAGTAGTCATTGTAACTGTTTTTTTAGTAACATTTAAGTTAGATGCAGTAAAATGTGCCGAAGAAATCGTTGAAAATGCATCATTACCAAGGGCTAAACTTTCAACATCGGATATTTGAAGTAAACGATCGCCCGATTTGAAAGTAGCGGCTGGAATATTAAACCAACCAGAAACTTGGCCATTATCATCCGTATTGATAGGGTCGCCATAATTACCATTTTTAGCAATAGAGCGATAATCAGAAGTATCCGCAACAGAAGCAGGGATAATACCAGGAGCACAATATTGATCAACATTTACGCCATCAAAAAAGATATGCATCTGATGATTCGGGCGCATATTATATGCATAAAATGCAATAATTCGCGGAGCAATGTATGGTTGAATTGATACGTCAGTAACAAAATCGCCAATAGCAATAGTATTGGCCTGAGTATCAACAACTATTTTTGTGCCAGTTTGCGTCGCAACCGTAGTTGAAACAGTAGTCGTCGTGTTTGTGCCCGTACCTGTTGCTGCTGGAAGCTGGTCATTTTGGTCCTGATCTTTGTTGGGACCATTGTTATCTAATTTAGCCAATTAACTCTCCTGAATTATTTAATAATTTAACCATCGCCCCATTTTAACGATAAATTACCTATGGTGTAATCATTTGGTGAATATCCAGCATTTTTAAGATAAGACCAGATATCAGCCCTGACTGCAGCTTCAGTTGTACCACCAGCAACTTTACCAAGATTTACAGCTTTACGAACTTGATTAACCACTGAATTACTTTGCGAAGTAGTAGTTGTTCTCCAGTCACCCCAAACAGAACCAAATGGACTATTTGCGAAATCTTTCCATGGTGTAGAATTATCGATAGTAATATTGAGCGAACCGGTATTAACAGTATCACCATGGTTATCAAAAGATGGGAATAGATATAGAGTACCGTTCCAAGCAAATGCTACCAGAGCCGCACTTCTATATTTAGTAGCATACGGTTGAACTAAAAATGCCTGTTCTGTATATGGAAGAGTTACAGATCGACCGGTCTGTTGTGTCGTTGCATTATTTGCGAACTGAATTTTTACAACTTCACGTGTAATTCGAGGTCTTGCAACACCTTTAGTGCTATCAATTGCGATAGTGTATTCTGCATCTGTTACATCGCTTAATTCAAAATTGCTAAACGGATCGACAAAAATACCGTTTTTAAATCTATCAAGACCATAAGCATCTGTAACTTTAAGGTCAGAAGCTTTCTTTTCGAGTAATGAGAGCGAAGTATAATATTCAAGATTTGTAATACGCTGATCAAGTTTACCAATATCTTTCATGCTATAACGACGATTGGTGACAATAGTGCAGTTTATTGAAGAAGAAGTATCACGAACGAGGTTTTTTGAAAGTTTATTGATGTTCATCATAGCATCTGTTTGATCAGAAGATAATGATGGATATGGAGGAACATTAAGAACCGCAACTGCCATCGAATTTTCAGGATATAATGGAGTTTGTGGTGAAAGTGAAGAAAGACCTTCTTTTACCTTAACAATATTATTAGGTGTAATATAAATTAAATCTTTTCTTGGAAGATAAACAGTGTAATCTGCCTGAAAATTTTGTCCATATGAAGGAACGTTTAATCCAGATCCAGTTATAAACTGTAAAGTATTGGCTGGATTAATTGATGCAGCAGCAACAGCTGCTGTAATCGAAGCTGAGGTTGGAACATTATTTGCATCGTATGATAAATTGCCGGTATCAGTTGCCTGATTATTGGCCGATGTTCTGAAATCTACATAATCTTTAAGAGCAATTTTATTACCAGCTTCGTCAACATAAAGCGGAATATCTTTAGTTTGGATAGCAGTATTATTAGCTGTATTAGCATCGTCAATTGGATACGATTCAATAGTGAAGAACCCGATACCAGGAGCAGTATTGACGGCAAAATAATCTAATTGTACAAGAAGATATGGATTTGTTGTAGAAGTATAACTTGATTTAGGATAGATATATCCAAGATCGTAATGTGTATCTTTCTGACCTGTATCGAAAACGAATTGCGATGTAATATCTGCATTGTTTGCGCTGTATCCAGATGATCCGCCATAAATTTTCTTAACTTGATGAATATCGCTAAACCCAAGGCACCATGGGCCGCTTGGGTTTGATGAAGTATTAATTTTTACGAAACGATCTTTCTTAATATCTTTTTTGGCCGGAACTGCCTGTTTTCTTTCGGTGTCGAATATAACATCGACAGGCATATTGGCGCTAGGAGCATAACCAGATACAATAGTAAAAGATGTAGAATTGGTCACATTGACATATCCCGATGTACCAGAAGTACTCTGAATAATTGGTAAAATTTTACCTGCCAAAAAAGTTTTCTTATACTGATTACCGCTAGAGTTAGCACTGAATGCAGCATCGACTGACATAAATGTAGAATTGGTAATTGAAGTGACAGTACGAACATCAGCCCCAACTAAAATTTGATCACCAAGACTGTATTGTGTTACGAAATTTGTACCAGCTGAACCAAGAACTGCAGTATTAGTATTATATACAGTTACAGTGTTTACACCACCACCAAGATCAGCAGTATTTGTATTTGATGTAACAATAAGATTAAAAGTTGCTGCATTAAGATCAGATAAAATACCTGAACCATATGGAAGTTGATCTCCATTAGTTAAAGTAAATGTTACCTGGCCTGATGTATTCATATTGTTTGAATATTTTGTACGATAGGTATACTGCGTATTATTTGTATTAGAAGCGTCACGAAGATTTTTTAAACCCTTGACACCGAAACTATACAGCTGATCCTGACTACTAGTACCAAGAAGACCAGAAGAGACAACGTCAGCTACTGATTTTTTTGTACCATTATAATATATCGATTTAATTTTGTTGGTATTGTACCCAGCATTCATTTTAATATTAAATAAATGCAAATTATACTGTGCGGCGTTCGAACCAACAGTGCCATTTTTATATGTGAAACAACGTACAGAAGCAGTACCGATAGAATTACCAGTTGGTGTCAATGAAGAAAAAGTTCTGTTAGTAATAGCTTTCTGTGGCACATCATATAAAGTAACTGTTTGCGCCTGTGTAAAATCTGGACTACCAGCGACTTCGTTAATAACAAGATAACCACCATAATTAAAAGTGATGATCTGTTCTTTGTTTACTTGTGTATCAACACCACGGCGCATGTCGATGTAATATGTATTAAGAAGCTCAACACGCTGTCCTTGTGCATATCCAACGCCTGGATTAATACGACCGAATACGCCATTGGCACCAAGGGATGGAGTTGACCCATCACCACGATCTGATACAGAATCTACAGCGAATGGATTAACTACGTAATTACCTGATTCTTCATATACACGTTTAGCGATTGCATCGCCTACGATAGAATATAAGTTAGATGAAGATAATGATTTAGTAACCATATTACCCATATTATATGTGGAAATAGGATTAAAATTATTAGCGTATGTATTTGCTTGTATCGTATTGGCAGGATCGAAAGAAACAAGAGTAGGAATAATTTTTAAACGATGTGCACCGGGAGCATTTTCATTCGAATATCCCAAAGCGTTATCAGCAAGAGTAGGATCTTGATTTTCAGTAACGATTGATTCAACGCCCTGGAAACCAATAACATTGTTACCAGCATTTGTTCCGAAATTATTGACAACACCAAACGTTGGTGTCAGAACTTTTACGAAATTACCATTAAGAAAAACTACGCCTTCCGAAACAGAAATACCATGAGCGTTACCACATGTAGTTTGATTTGCAACACTGTTAGCATATGTCTTGATAACCGCAACAGTATCAGCAGTAGCATTACCAGTTTGTGGAACTTTATAAAAAGTTAGTGATTCGTTATTCGAGAATGATGTAATATTATTTGTTGTGGCATTCGAACCTGTACCAAGATACTGTACGTATATAACCATAGTATTTGGATAGTTGGTTGAAAGACCTGGAGCCGCGAAAAGAACACGAGCATTAAGACCAGAATTAGAAACTGCCTGTGTGCCAACTAGATTAGCAATATCGTATCCACCGATACTAGTAGCAATACCAACGCTATTCGATGCGAAATCAGCAAGTCGAATATATGGAAGAATTGGCACGTCGCTGATTGAACAACCAGAAACAATATCACCATTACGGAACGCCCAATTACCAAAGCTTTCAATTTGATTTTGAAGAGTCGATTGAACCTGTGTTAGTTCTCGAGCCTGAATAGCCGTTGCTGGTCTGAAAAGGATACGATAATACTGATTATTGGCATCGAAATCGTCAAAATAGGGAGTTGTATTTAAATCTGTATTAAGTGGCATCTTTTGTCCCTAATTAAATTTGGATTATCAGCTTAAAGGCTTCATTTTGAGTGTTAGTTCTTGTAACAGTGTCAATAGTTTGCACATAAAGCGGTTTTATATTTTTGGTATAAACATCGCCAAGTGTATTTATAACTAATGTCGTAGTAACTGAACCATTGCTACTAGTGATATATTCGTTATTAGAAAAATTCTTATCGCCAGTTAAATATACTGTAGACGTGTTACAAAATACGACTGTACCAATTGCACCGCTTGTATTACCATTAACAGTATCACCGACAGCAAATAAAGAACTTAATACTGGCGATAAAGTAGCTTTCAAAACTTCACTAAAAACGTTTGCTGAATATCTAGTGCTTTTGGCACCAGTCGTAGTCATACTGTAAGGATTTTTAATTAACCCAATTCTATTGTATGAAGAATTCGTAATAATAGTATTTGATTCAGAATTTGCAAACCTAAAATTGATTGCCATACCTTGAACAAACAATTCACTGGCGGGATCAGAACCATGACCACCGATAGGTGGAACAATAGCCTGAAGATTTGCACCAGTTCCATAATTAGAATTACTCACAACGGTAACATTTGCCCATGTAATATTCGAGCCACTAGTGATAATAATAACATTCGCAATACTATTTGAAAATGTATTCATTACTGCATATGCTTGTGGGTCATTTGTGCCATCAGAATTAAATTTAATTCTTGGAGAAATAATATAATTTGTTACACCTGCCTGGACAATTGAAGTATTTGGTACACCATCAACATATATCCATCTACCGGAACTATTTGATACGTAATTATTAACTATTAATAATTGAGAAGAAGATGGTGTATTGTTATTTATGAGGTAAATAGCATTGTCGTTATAATATGTATTTGTTGCAACAGCTGTTGAATCAATTTGAATTAAACTGGTATTTACAAATTGTACAATGCCGTTATGATATGCATTATATCCTACACCACTATTAGAAATTATGACATTGTCGACACCACTATTAATAGTAGCTGATGCCACTATAGAATTATTTGGATAAATTGGGAAATATTTTTCAGTTGCAAACCGATTATATACTGCCGAGCTTATTGTTGTGATATATTTCCATTTATAGTTATCTGCTGTTTGGAATGTTTCTGCCTGAGTTGGTAATGCTACCGAACTTGGATTTGAAATAGAACTCGAACCATTTGCATTATCCATACATTTATAGATATGATAATACCCACCAGTTTGGGCGATAGCATAAAAATCAGAATTAGCAAGATTTGTATGATTATCATAAATGTCATATACGGTATTTGTAGTCCACATTTTGGTAGAAATAACGGGAATAACATCACCAGCGCCGAGCTTTTTACCAAAAACAGTTTGCCATCCATTAATAAAATTGTCATCAGACGTTATAGAAGGCGTATTTCCAGAAAACGCAGCGAATGCATAATATTGAGAAGTGTTACTACTGATGCTAGTAGTAATTTCATCAATAATAGCAGTTTTAAAAGTTGGTAATAATTTTCCCATTTTTAATCCTTACGAGCCAATCGCTGTCCAGTTTACAAGAGCGCCAGTTGTGGCGTTTGCTGATCTAATAGAAATAACTGTGCTATTGACACCATTAATATATGCAATGCTACCATTCGTTGCAGCTGTGCTGTTTGCTGCAGTTAAACTGATACTATATGCGTTAGTAGTATATGGAACAGTAAATGTTACGTTTGCGGATGAAGTATTGGCAATAACTTGACCCCATTGCATAATCAAACCATTTGGCAAATATGTATAACCGTTATTGGCAACTTTTGATGAAGATCCAAGATTTAAATTGGTATTTGCAATGTAAACATTAGCAGAAACAGAAAAAGTTCCTGTGACGGATAACGTATTAGCAGGAGTAGTGTTACCAATACCGATATTACCGTTTCCGGAAATACGCATTCTTTCATTGGCTGCTAATGTTCCATTACTATGGAAAATTACAGAACCGTTATTGGCAGCAGTACCAATAATTAAATTGCTATTAGATGAGTAAAGATAAGCATCTAATGCACCAGAAATAGTATAATTTGTATTAGAATATGTTGAACTGTTAATACCTAGGTCTACGTAATTAACAGAATCGTTACCAGTATCAGCAGTAATTACCAAATCGCCAGTGGCTTGAACTCCACTATTTGCATTTTGAATTACAGATTGCACATAAGTGTTTTGCGATGCATCAATTTCGATAGATGCGAGCGAACCAAAATTATAGCCAACAGCATTTCCGACCTGCAATTTTGTCGTTATATTAATATTATTAACAGTAGCGTTTGATGTAACAGTAAGGTTATTCGATGTCGTATTTGCCGCAACAGTAAAATTATTAACTGCCGTAGCGTTGTTAGACGCTAGTGTGAAAGACAAGCCCGAATAAACTTCGGCAAAATTGTTTACCACTTTCGTCATGGCTGTGCGAAGTGGATCGCCTGTTCCGTCATTTGGACTAGTACCGATATTAATGATTTGCTGCGCCATAGTAAGTTAAATCCTTTAGTATGTTGTTAAATCTGATCTGTAAAGAGTACTATCTGCGGTTAGGTATGTGCTGTCAGAAGTAATCATTGGGTCATAGAGATCATCAACAGTAATTAATGTGTTATCCGAAGTATATAATGTACTATCGGACATGATATTGAATATTGCAGCAGATGACTCGTTCAATATTCCAACTAAAGATGATTCACGAATTGTTTTGAAGAACTCGCCAAATAATTCAGAACCGGCAGTGTGGAAAGTAGTATATAAAATGTTTTTATATTTATCAAGAGTTGATGCAGTACGAATTTGATACGAATAATCTTGGTAAAAATAGCTATCCTGTATATATTTATCCGAGTTCATAAACCCTCTGGTTGTTGACCAGTAACCTACGTCTCTACCAATACCAGATTTTACCACTTTACCTTGAATAAGATTGGTTGTATCAAATTCTTGAATAGTTGAAGTTAATGATGCACCAGTACCATTTGTCGTATTAACAGTTATTGTTGGGATATTAAAATACCCCGATCCAGTGTATGTTAACACTGATGCTGTAATACCACCTATACTATTTGTAGTTACATACCCAACGGCGATAGAATTATAACCACCACCGGTAAATACTAATTTATCGTTATTGGCATACCCTAAACCACCAGATAATATTTCTGGTGTCGTTAATACATTATAACGATAAGCATTAACAAATTCATTGTCGATATACCCTTTACCTGAACCAATAGCAGTTACTGCTGCAACAATATTATTACCACTAGACGGTAAAGCTGTGATAATTTCATTTTTACCATTAATAGTAGCATCAGAACGAACCATTTCAGGATCGTAAAGAGCAAAATTAGAAGGTAATATTACAGGGGCTGCTTTAAAAGCAGCTACTGTATTCGAATATTTTGGTGGTCCGTAAAGAATAATACTAGTTGAATTGGTAACTGATTTTATAACTTGATAATCAGTCGTAATACTATTTGCTTGTAGAGCAATAACATCGTTTGCAGAAAAATAATAATTGAAATTAGTTCCCGTTCCTGTAATAGTATTAGAGCTTGTTGACATATTAACTGTGCCCGTCAAAGTTTTTGAAAGTTGTGTTGAACGAACAAAAACGTACGGAGCTTGTGAATAACCATTACCTGTGAATATATCTGTTAATGTTGCGATAGTACCAAATGCACCATTAGTATATGCTAAAGAAGGAACAATTCGAGAAGCTGAATTTGCAGAAGTATTTGATGGTAATCCATAAGTGGAAGAGTTAATTGGCAAACTAGCATAATCGCAAATTAAATCAGTATTATATGATATGTTTCTGATGTAAGATCTATTTCCTACTGAAAACAAAGCCCCATTACCAGTCGTATCACCAGTACCATTATACACAAAAACTTTAGTATTACTTAAATATCCAAATCCACCTTCGACAAGGTTAAAATTAATTGATCCTTGACCACGTGCTACTTGTGTAACTCTTAATCTTCCATTTGTACCAGTTGCAATTATTTGAGAAACATTTGATACGCTATAATGCGCAATTTTAAGAATATCACCTTGTTGAAAATTTTGACCACCATTTTCAATTTTAAGATAATCTAATGATCCAAGAATAACGGGTGCTGTAGAAATATCATTTGCTGATCTTTTTCCATCGACGATAATTTTTTCGCCTTGGATAAACAAACCTCCAAATGGCGAGATATTAGTAATCGTAAAAGTAGAAACAATTCCTTGGTTAATTGGTTCTTTTACGAAATTTTCAACAATAGCCGATGTGCCCGATGTGACACCGAAAATTTTATTACCAACAAAAGATTCGAGATTACCATTATCGTTAATTTCAAGATATTTTGGCTGCACCCATGTTCCATCAGAAGCTTTAAGTATATCTTCGCCAGGAAGATATACTTCAACATCTTGATTATATATAAGTTTGAATAATAGTTTATAACACTGTATAGAACCTTTTGATCGATAAACGTCAAGTATATGTTTTAATAGAAATCGTTTGTTAACGATAACATCGAATGGTATACCGTACAAATATTTGGTTTGAAAATGCTCAAGAAAATCATCGAGAGTAGAGTCGATATCTCTATAATCTAATAATGTACGAGCTTCCCCAACAGGACCACCTGAAGATTCCATCCACTCATAATATGCTTTGGCAAATAGAATAAAGTTTTCACCTTCCTCATGGTAAAATTGAGGAAACTGATTCGCAATAAAATTCGAAATCTTTTTTTCTATGGAAAAATGCATTTTATTACTTTACGCAAGAGTTTCGATCATAGTGATTGTAACATCGTTAGGATCAATTATCAATATTTTATTATTATTGATTACAATATCTTTATTCATCGGAAGCATATATAAAGAAATATAATTTCCATAAGAAGATGTTAACAAATTATTGATTTTCACATCACCAGTCGTATAATTAATAGAACCTATATTTTCGTTTAAAATAGTAAATACGCCATTAATAACCGTATATACTAATAACAATCCAAAATTATTATCTCGAATATAAGACAATGGATAGTTCGTTCCATCAGAAGTTACGTAAGTAAATGGTGAAGATGTTATGGCTGGTTCGTCCGATAATGGATTTCTTTTACTATATCCAGCAAACTCTTCTTCTTGATCTGATGCATTATTAAAACTAAAACTGAAAGAAGTTGCATAATTTATTTTAGGTGATAATCTTTTAATAATTTTAATACCAGTATCATTACTTGTGATACTAACATCGCTGTTATCGATATGAGCAACAATTTTAGAATATCGAAGATCTGAACCAAATGTTTCAATATGGTCTGTACTAAATTGTGTAATCGCCGATAAAATAAAAGTTTGCAATTGCACAGGAGAGCTTGTTGTGATGTTTTTATTATATTGAACTGTGGTATTAAGTTTAACGTATAGATAATCTGGGTCAGTAATTATGAGTCTATTGGGAAGAGCAATATAAGGTTTCAGGAAACTAGAGATTTCATTTTTAACAAAATCAGAAGCAATCGTAGCGCCAGATGGTTTAAGTGCAAGTACAACTCTACCATATTGTTTCGGCTCGAGTAATTCACCACCATAAACATTAACGTCTGAAATAATACCACCAAAGTTTGAAAGAACAAGCGACGAATAATCATCTGATGCAACAGCTCTTTGCTGAGTTGCAAAATATCTTGGGGCTGCAAATTTGATGGAATCTATAGATTCGGCGTTTGATCCACCGGAAGAATTTGAAGTAACATTAATCGTATCGATAGTGGCTTCGCCATTATTCATTACACCCAGATCTTCATCACAGATAAAAGAAATAATGCCATCGGCGTCAGTACCGTTTGTTATTCTATAATTGATAGTAACTGTTGATAAATTATTTGGTATACGTCCAAAATTGCCATCGCCAAAAACAATTTCATATTTTGAATTTTGAGCGGCTTGAAGAAAATATACCGAAGAGGTGTTTATTAAATTATAAAGTGTTTCTGCTTTTGTAAAAGTAGTGTTTACTGAACTTTCAGTAACAATCACTTCGATGCTATCAGTATCAACATTTGGGTTCGAAAGAATAAATCTTTGAGCCTCATTGTTAATATCATAGATAAAACTATCAGTTGTGTATTTGCCTTCATATACAGTTAATTCTGGAATAACGTATACGTTATTTGATGATGTATATGCATAGTCTCTATCTGTAATAAATGTAAAATTACCATTAGAGTTTGTGCCACTAAACATCGAACCTTTTTTAATAATGAAAGGCGAAGTTGTTCCGTATCCAGTTACATTAAATCCGAAACTAGCCTCTGATGATTTTGATGATCTTGGAACATAATTTAACTCTTTTGCATGTGAAACGACAGAATCAAGTTTCTGCGCCGAATCCATAAACATTTCAGATGAAATCATATTCAAGTAAAATGAATTCAAATATGAGTTATAAGATAAAACATCAAGGAGAACATTGATATTTGAACCACTAAAATTATAATCTTTAAAAATAGTCTGATTCGACAAATACGATTTAAGATTATTTTTAAGTGTGTCGAAATCTAATGAAGAAAGCTGTATAGAGCTATTGGCCATTTATCGGACTCTTTTTAGTGTAAAATTGAGCGTTATAGGATCGCTGTTATTTATTAGATTATAAATAATAGTTATTAAAAATGTGTGATCATCGGAATTTGGTCTAATATATATGTCTCTAATAGAAACTCTTGGTTCATTATTGTTAATAGTGTTTCTAATTAGAAAATCTATATTACCGGCTAATATCTGATCATTCATTTCAAAAAGGCTATTTGTTATACTACACCCAACATAAGGTTGGAATAGTCTTTCTCCCAAATTAGTAAAAATTAAATTTTTAAGAGATTGGTTAACCGCTTGAACGTCAGTAACTTTTCCAAGTTGATTGCCGAATGGAGTCATGGCAAAGCTATCCAGGAAATCAGAGAAATCTTCTCTTTTACCTCTGGCATTGATTATAACATCTGCCCTTGTAACCGCCATTTTATTTCTTTCTTATTATGGGAAATGAGCTTTTGGAGACGCTGTTCCTGTTTGTTCACCAATTTTGTCTTGACCAACCCATGTTGTTTTAGTTATAGAAACACCATCAGATGTTATTTTAATTCCTTTGGCGGCGTCACCGGTGCCGACTTTTAAAATTATACTGGTAGCATCCATAATAATTTGTGGTCCAGAATCTCCTGCTAATTGCAAAATTATTTTATTTAAGCTTTGTAAATTGATAATGCCTACACCAGCATCAGCGTTTAAATTAATTTGATCGTGACTTAGTATTGATATGTTTTCAGCCACATCAAATCTAAGTTTACCATCATTTATTTTTGTATCAAAATTACCCTTTTGTACATTAGTGCCACATTCACCAACGACTGTTTGATAATATGTGCCAATTACTGTGGCTAAACTATCTCCATCGGTACTGCTGTGTTTGTTTCCTTTGTGAGTTTTAACTTCATTGCCCTTTGTAGTTTTAAAAACATCGCCATCTGTGCCACTATAACTGCCTTCTTTGGCGCCGCCGATTTCTTTACCACCCTGACCTTTATAAAGATTACCACCAGTTGATTGGCCCGTATCTAAATCTGCATCTACAACTACATTAGATCCTGATTTTACCGAATTATTGCCATCGCTGTGTACACTTTTACCACCGCAAACATATTCTCTGCATTGTTTTATAAGACTATTAAGAAGACCATTTGCTTCTTTATTTGTAAAAGTACCGTCATGATGAACTTCTTCTACAAAAGCTTTAGCCTGATCTTTTGCTTCACGAGGTTCATAACGTATAAGCTTTCGGCCAGCGAGGCTACTTTCTCCGTAAATGTCCGGATACTTTGGTTCAGAACGATCACGTGGATCTGTTTCCAAAACTTTATTAAACTTATCTCCAATACTCATATCATAACACCTTATTTAAAATGTTTAATGTGGCAGCAGCAGCTACAACTGAAGAACCAGAATTTGTCAATACAGATGCAATTCCGGCGGCTGATGATGTTGCATTAAGTGCAGTAACTGCTAATTCAGATGGCGATACACCTAAACTTTCAAGAGCGCCCGAAGAAGATAAAGCACTAGTAATAGAACCAATTGAACCCAATGATTCAATATTTGGTAAACTGATATTGGGAATAGAAATACCAAGTGCACCTAATGCACCTGCCATAGAAGCAATATTACCAAGACTTGATAAACTTGATGGAATATCAAATGCACCGGCGGATTTAGCTTCCATCAATTTAGCCATGGCAATGTTTTTTGCAAATTTTTTCTGCGCTTCTTTAACTACACCAACATCTAAAACAGAATTTGGTAGATGCAATTGTTGTGAAAGATTCAATGCTGTACCTGCCAATCCCATTAACTGTGGTAATAGACTCATCAGATTAGCGGCTGAATTTTTACCTAAATTCTTTTCCATACCATTATCTTGTACACTTGTACTTGCTGCTGCTAATATGTTATTTATAACTGAAGGTGTAAGAATCATAACTTTATTAGCAATATAAGGTTCAAAGTCGGCTGCAATTTCAATCTCAGCTGTTTTTTGGATATCTTCATCAGCTGATTCATATGGATATTGAGTTGGTATTCTTTGCGAATAATACGAATCACCATCTGGTCCCAACCATTGGATGTACCCTGGATATGGATCTTCATCAACAGCATAATATTGTTGTATGTAAAGATCTGGTATTGCCGATAAATTTAAAAGTAATGATGCTGGTGGTAATGTTGACCCATATACGATTGGAGGAATAACAGATTTTGGAATAGCATTTTCACCATATAGGATAGCATCTTTAATAAGATCGGCCAAACCCTCTTTAACAGTTTGTTGATATAATGGATCAATTTGCTGAATGCCGAAATTATCTAATGCTGAATTAAATACCGTTATTACTTTCGAATACCCATATTCATGTGCTAGTATTTTAAGAGCGCCAGCAAATCCTTTGGTAACTGTTTTTGTTTGAGACGCTGAACTTGCACTGTTCATCACACTCCCAACTAACGACAAAAGCTTATACACATTTTTTAATGACAGAGCAACTCCCATAGGATCTACTTTGGCAATAGCAGCTGGAAGTTTCATACCAGGATCTGCCGATGCAGGTGTTGGATTATCAGCCTTTGGTGCAAATTTAGAACGTGATGTTGGTATCGCTGATTTACCATTATCAACAACCGGAGCTTCATTATATTTTGGTGTAGGATCTACACCAACCCCGCCCAGAGTAATATTATGTGGAATTAAACTATTGTCTTTTGCTTTACCATTATGATCTATTCCTTTTTTATTTGGATCAATTATTTCCGAATCTGATGTTTTAGAAACAGCCATTATACACCAACTCCATCTTTTGGTACACCGCCACGATGAAAGGATCCAAATATAATTGGATACTGTTGCGCCGTGTCATTTTTTAAAAATGAAATAATAACTCTTGATCCTACAATAAGGCCTGTGGGTATAACACCAACTTTAGCTGTTGATGCTGATGTTGATGGCATGAGAGGCATTGCCCATGGAAGATTTTCATCTTTGATAGCTTTCTCATCATCATGAAGACCATATATTCTAATTTGCACTCGTCCAGATTCCAAAGGATCCATAACGTTACGTACTTCTGCTGCATGAAACTCAGCCATTTTCACCACCTTCTTTATATGAGCCTTTAACGACTCTTAATACCATTGTGTACCTTGGTTGTTGACCAAAAGGTTTAATTTTATGTCTAATAGCAACAACTAGAGCTTTACCATTAATTTGTGGCTCGCCTTTTTCATTATCAGTATTAGCTTTTTTAGGAATATTTAATTCAATCATACTACCGAGTTTAATTTTCGTATTACCAGGAACTTCTAACTCTGCTGAATTTTGTGATAAATATGCAAGGAAAGCTGCACGATTTTTTTTAGCATCGGCAACTTTAGTAGCTTCTTTATTATTAGATGGGTCATTAACTGTATAAGAAGGTACAGATTTGGTTTTTTCTGGTGCTGCCGAAAATTGAGGTTTTGAATCTGCCACATCATATTTTACTGGTTCTTTTGGCGGAACACTATGTGCTTTACCGGTAACCAAATTATATGTTGTTTCGTTTGATTTTACCAAAGATCTAATGGGTGTAAAAAATGTAGACGATGGCTTAAACCACATAATAGAATTTAAACGATCACTGTCAGATGCACCACCGACCGATAAAGTTGTTGTCTGTTTTAATTTTACAACTGTACCTTTTTTAAACAATTTTTCAAATGTAGTAAATATGTATTTTTGAGATGCCCCACTTTCTACATAAGTTACATAACATGAAGATTTACTAGAAGAAGATACATGTTCATGGTTTAATATTTCATAAGCTTTTGTAAAATGTTGATTATGAAACACTAATCGTCTTTTGCCTTTAGTTTGTTCTTGAATGTCAATAGATTTTTCAGTTTTTATAAAATCTTTAAGCATCTGTTTAACCATTTCACTGGTTTGGGTATTATAATCTTTTTCGATAAAATTGCCCTGTGCATTTAATAGTTCTGGTGATATGAATTGTAAATCATACATTTTGCTATGCATAGATCCTGTGGCCTGTACAGAACCATCTTGGCCATTGACATTATTATGTAGTTTAAATTTAAAAGTAATTCGTTCGCCATCAATAGGACCGAATGTTAGAACAACATCTTCTTTACCACTTATTTTATTCACACCAATAGCGTCATTAAAATCGTTAACACGTGCTTCGCCTACTGGACCGAGAGGATTTAAAATATCTTCGTAAATATTAAATCCGACCAAGCTTACTACACCAGGATCGTTAATATCCATACCACCAACAGTAAATGTGCTTATATTAACTTCACCAGCTGCCATTATGTTGTTCTCAATAAATCTGTTAAGTTGCTAACGACTAAAGGTGAATATCTATTATCTAATAGACGAACCGTTTTATTGTATTCGTTTTTTTGTCTTTCAAATTCATAATATGTAATCGGTTCGTAAAATTCTTCCTCTTCCTGTTCAATTGGATTTGATATAAGAGTAGAATTTGCGAAAGCAGTATTTACATTGCTCTCGGTGCCATAGATATAGCTAGAACCGGTTATAGGATTTGCAGTATTAGCCAATACATAACCTGATACATTTTTAATATAGAGCACACCATTATTAGACAATACTTGCCCAGTTCCAGTATAATTAACATTAAACACAATATTTACAATTTCATCGAAAATAAAATTCGTATTAGAAACACCATAAGAAATAATTCTATTGGTATTAATCGTCCAATCTTTTCTTTTTCTTGAATACGCAGAAACTGCATTATTAAAACCGTATACCGGCTCGTAATAACCTTTTTGTTTAATAGTCAAAGAATTGTATCTTGAAACGCTTATGTTTTCTTGACCAGCCCAATTATTCATGTAATTTGAAATTTTAGTTGATGCAGCTTCGACGGAAGAATATTTACTGGCAATAAAACTATCAAATTCATCTTGCTGAAGGTACCATTCATAGTATGGATCTATAATTTTATTAGATAGATACACCATCCAACTTTTGTAAGAATCATCATAATAATGCGAGCTTATCTGATCAGGTCTTTCAGAGTCACCGATATCGTATGGATAAAAAACATAAGGGTCATTATACACAATATCTTTCATAACAACACGGGCTGTTATATCAACAGCTGTTGTATTGCTATATTGAATAATAGGAAATTTATCGAAATATTTGTCTTGTGACATTATTGAGCAATCCCCATAGTGCCAAATGCTGGTACTGAAATATCTCCAATAGCACCACGTATTGCTTCGTCTGCTTGTGCTGGATCAATAAATTTATCAATTGGGTCAAACATAGATTTACCACCCCCATCATAATTGTCTTGAGTCCAAACTTCAATTTCTCTAAATCCAACAGATAAATTAATTACGGTTGGTGCACCATTTTTAAAGAACGAAGGCGACCCACCACCAGTATAATCGACTTGTACAGAAACAACAGCACAAGGTTTAAGTTTAAAAGTAAATACATCATCTGGCTTAAACTTTATTAAAGCTATTAATGGGTATCCATAAGCTATCCCAAGTTTTACATCTGGTAATGAATTGAATTTCATATAACGGATAATCGCCCGAATCGTATCAGATTCTTTGGCGTTACTTGGTGTAAAGGTCCACGAAAATGTATGTTCTTTAAAATTTGGTTGGGTGAACAACATCCATAAGAATGGATTTGGCGCAACGCCTGCCATAGCTCCAAGGATACCTTTGGCGACCATACCACCAGCCATTCCTATTCGAGCAGCCAAATTTCCTGCACCTGCAGAAACTCCACTCATACCAGATAATATTAGTCCGCCTTGTGCAGCAGCTGCTGTTGCTGAAACAGCTTCCCAGTTTAAAGTTTGGGCTTCGTTAATTTTTTTAGGTAAAGGTAATATGAACCCACCTTTTGGTTCTGCATTATTTCCATCAGTAGCATAAGTGTAATGATATTTTACAAAATGTATTTGGGTATAATACTCTCTACCGTCAGCTATTAAATCGCCCGGATATGATAACATCGAATACCCAGCAGTGGGTTTTTTTGGCAGTTGTGGTAATGGTATCGTAGCCATTTAATTCCTTATAATCTACTAAATATGTGCAACATGTATTTATTATGGAAATTGAAATATGTTGTATCAAGGCAAATATAAACCAAAAAATCCAAAAAAATACAAAGGTGATCCATCAAATATTATTTATCGTTCCGGATGGGAACTTAAATTAATGATTCGACTAGACGAAGATGCACAAATTATTTCTTGGGGATCCGAAGAAATTGCGATCCCGTATATATCTCCTTTGGATAACAGAATACATAGATATTATCCTGATTTTCTTGTTACTAAAATAAATAAGAATGGTATAAAAGAAACGATGGTAATCGAAATAAAACCTTCAAAACAAACCAAACCTCCTAAATCAAGAAGTCGAGTTACCAAACAATTTATTGCCGAGGTTAAAACATGGGGTGTAAATGAAGCTAAATGGAAATCAGCCGTTGAATATTGTAAAGACAGAGGCTGGCTATTCGTCATATTTACCGAGAAAGAATTGGGAATAACATACTGATGTACAATTTTCAACAAATGAACGAATCTAATAAAAATATAACTTCTCGTGATATTAATGACGCTAACAAATGGTTTGCTGATCAGGCAGGTCAATTAAACAGCACAGAGACAGATCCGTTTAAAATGTTCAAAGATGTTGGAGCTCCCACCATTGGTAAAATGTACCTTTTTATATATGATCCAAAACATAAAGCGAAATTACCATTTTATGATATGTACCCATTGACATTTCCATTTGAATTTAAAAAAGAGGGGTTTTTGGCACTTAACCTCCATTATCTACCACCAAGAGCAAGAGCAAGTCTTATGCAAGCTCTACACACTATCGCCAACAATGATAAATATAATGATTCTACAAAACTTAATATTTCATATGGACTTTTGAAACAATCAGCAAGTCGGTTTTCTGGATTCGAAAATTGTATTAAAAGTTATTTGTTTGGACAGTTAAAAAGTTCATTTCGCTATGTTAAACCTGCCGATTGGGATAAAGCTTTATTATTGCCACTTCAAAGATGGGTTGTGAACCCAGATAAAAAATACTCATCTAAAGCTTCTCCTCCTTACTAGGAATAGTTATGCGTGCATTTAATATAGCTACTTTTAAAACATCTATAAACAGTAACGGTTATTTACCGACTAATAAATTTGAGGTGTTTATTACGCCACCACCTATACTGTCAGGTAGTGCAATCAATAATATCGGTACTCCAGAATTAGTCAATAACATAGTTCGTGATCTTTGTTATCGTATCGATACAGTGAGAATTCCTGGTGTAACTTTATTAACAGCTGATAATGCACCATATGGTATTGGACCAACACAGAAACAACCGGTCAATGCACAATATAGCGAAACTAGTTTTAGCATGTTATCTGATGGTTATGGTAATATTTGGCAATTTTGGCACAATTGGTTAAGATCTGTATTTGAATTTACCGGAACATCTGCATCTAGAGTAAATACTGCTAATAGAGTTCCAACGTATACATCGAATTATAAACATGACTATTCTACAACGATGCAAATAGTAATGTATGATATGTTCGGTAATGCTATTCAAAAAATTAATCTGTTTGAAGTTTTTCCAGTAGCTATGAGAGAAACGCCTATGAGTTGGGCAGATAATGGGAACCTTTTAAAAATTAATATCAATTTATCATATTCTGAATATAATATAGAAGGTTCAGATATACAAGATAGATTAAATAAACAACAATTAAATTTGATAAACGCTACACCAGCTGGCGCAACAACCATCACACCATGAACATTATAATGGAGTTATAATATGTCTTTACCTAAAATCGACTATCCTTTACATAATATCAAAGTACCTTCTCTTAATAAAGTTTTCAAATTCAGACCATTTTTAGTTAGAGAAGAGAAAATTCTTCTTATGGCAAAAGAAAGCGAAAATGAAGCCGATATTCTTTCTGCTATTAAACAGATCGTAAATAACTGCAGCAGCGATAAGGGATTTGATGTAAATAAAATAGCCGTCTTTGATCTTGAATATATCTTTTTAAAGCTTCGTGCAGTTTCTGTAGATAATATTGTTAAGCTAACATATAAAGATTATGAAGACGAAAAGGATTACACTTTTAATATTGATTTAAATGATGTTAAAATTGTTAATCCAGATAAAATTGAAAACGATATTAAGATATCAGACAAATCTGGTATTGTTATGAAATATCCACCAGCTTCTCTTTATGAAGATGAAGAATTTCTTAAGCTCGATAAAGATTATATGTTTGAATTAATTATTCGATGTATCGATAAAATTTACTACGAAGACAATGTGTACGAGTCTAAAAATTATAAGAAAGAAGAGTTGACTGAATTTCTAGAAAGTATGAATATTAAAATATTCGAAGCAATTCAAACTTTTTTAATCAATTCTCCAAAAATTCAATACAAAATTGAATACAAAAATGAACTGGGGAATGATAGACAAATTGTCCTCAGCTCGTTAAATGATTTTTTTACATGGCGCTAAACCATAATTCTTTACAGAATTATTATGCGACTAACTTCTCTTTAATTCAACATCATAAATATTCGATTAGCGATATCGAAAATCTTATACCTTTTGAAAGAGACATTTATGTTGAGATGTTACTAAAATATCTACAAGAAGTAGAAGATGCTAAGAGAAGGCAAGAGTAAATGGCTGGTGCAGAATTATCCCAAATCGCAAGATCTATTAGTAATTTTGGTTCTACTGTAAGCCAATTTAGACAAGCTTCGACACAACATAACGAAAATGTTAAAGGAATTCTTAAAGACGTTCATAATGTCTTTAAGAATCAAAGTCAATCTATCAATAGTATGAGTACTTCGATTGAGAATGCTATTTCTGATTCTCAAGACCAAGTTACTGGTAAAATAAACACAACAAATAGTTTACTTGAAAACTCCGTGCAAGTTCAAAACATGATGCTGCAGCAGCTTGGCATGATGACTAACCTTATGAAACAAGTTGCACAAAATACTATGATGATGATGTATAACGGAGGTGGTGGCGGTGGATCTGGAAATGATACAGAGCGTTTAACAAATATTCAAAAAAATAAAGAGTTTAGCGCCCAAAAAATAGATAACGTAAAAAAAGCTAGTGTAAGACCAGGAGGCGGTGGACGTCTCGGTACTGCATTGAAGTGGATGCTAGGTATTGGTGCTGCTGGTGCTGCTGTTTATGGCGGAAATGAAGCATTAAATAATTTACCCGGTGGTAAGCTGCCCAGCGCTGGAGCGGCTGGCGAAGGAACTTTTGGAGGTAAAGTACCAGCTGATGGATCAGCATATCCATCTTCGGGTGGTTTACCTTCGAGGAGCGGTGGAAATATAGATACAGTACCCGGTGGAGCTCCTGAAAATAGTGCTAGTGGTGGACCTGTCGGTGGTACTGGCGGTAGTACCGGAGGTGTAAAAGCAGCAGGACAAAGAGGTTCTGCTTCGGAGGCTATGCAATTCTTTAGATCTAAAGGATGGTCAAAAGAGCATGCTGCTGGTATCGTCGGTAATTTACAACACGAGTCTGTAAATTTTGCTGCAGATGTAATATCAGGAAAAAGAAAAGGAGATAATGAATCTGCGGTCGGTATAGCTCAATGGCATGCACCTAGACAAAAACAGTTTAAACAATTATACGGAAAAGATTTAATAGGATCTACATTCCAAGAACAATTAGAATTCGTACAATGGGAATTGACTCATACATATAAAAAAGCCGGTGATGCATTAAAAGGTGCTAAAACAGCAGATGCAGCTGCAATACTAATTGATGAAATGTATGAAAAATCAGATGGTACTAAACGAAGAGAAAGAGTAAATAATGCTGTTTCGCTTTCTGGAGTACCGGATGCAAAACCAGCGAATAGTACTAACGTTATTACATCTCCTCCTACACCTATATCAGGAGCTGGTGCTGCACAACCAACTGGTGGTGCCAGTGTTGCACCACAAACTAGTCCACAAACTAGTCCAACGAGTCCACAAACTAGTCCAACGAGTCCACAAACTAGTCCAACGAGTCCGGCTGCTGGTGGCGAACAACAACCAACTGCACCACAAACAAATGGTACAGGGTTAACACCACAGGGTGGTGCACCACAGGGTGGTGAATCAACAAAAAGAGATGAAGTCGTTCCTAGAGGCGGAAACGTTCGACAAGAACAATCTGGAATTCGAAGTGGCAAAATTAGCCCAAGTCTTCTTTCTCTTTTACAAAAATCAGCTGCAGCTGCTGGTGTTGATGTAGTTGTAAAATCAGGAGGACAACCATCTCAAGGTGGTGGACGAAGAACTGGCTCCACAAGACATGATAATGGTAATGCTGCTGACTTAGATTTATATCAAGGCGGTAAAAGATTAACACCAAAAACTAATGCTGATATATTTAAGAAATTTGTAATGAAAGCTAAGTCCGAAGGGGCGACAGGTTTCGGCGCTGGTGAAGAATATATGGATCCTGATGGAGCAAGAATACACGTTGGATATGGTAAAGAAGGTATTTGGGGTAAAGATAAAACTAATGCTACTGCCGCAGATTGGTTAAGAGAAGCAACACAATCCAGTGATAACAATAGAGCTCCTGGCCATCCATTTGATCAAGGTGGCCAAGGCCAATCTAGTATGGGAGCTGGTGGTAAACAAAATCAAGATGGAAATGAAGGGTTGAATACTGGAAATACAGATCCATATTCAAACGGATATCAGGGCGGAAGAAGAATGAGATCTGATCCGTTTGATGGTAATGTATTAGGTGGAATTGGCCAGATGTTTGGTGGACGTGCTGGGGGCTTAATTGGCACGGTACTGAATCAATTACTCAGTGGTTTGTCTAACAGTGGTTCTGAAAATAACAGAACACAAGCAACTATGATGTCTCAAAATCAAAATCAGAATCGTGCTTCGGCGTTAAACCAAACTGCTGCACAACAAGATGCATTGAGAGAAAGAGCTGCACAACAAACTGCTATGCAGCAACCAACACAGCAACAACAAGTTGCAGATCAAGTGCCAACATCAAATCGTTCTGATAGTGCTATGGATCCTCAAACTGCAGCTTTCTTTGCTGGTGGCGTAGATGTCAGCTGGTATGAAAAATTAAAACAAGCATATCCACACGATCTTACAAACGTGAGATTTGCATAATAAAAAAGGGGAGCTGAAAAGCTCCCCTTAATCTTAACGTGCAAGGCTCTTAAAGTGAGCCATCAAATCATCATCTTCATCATCAGACGCTGTTGCAATAGTTCCTGCAACAGCTGACTTAAACTTAGGAGTTTCCTCCTCGCGAGCCCAAGGAGCATCTTCCTCAATTGCACGAGCAACCTTATTCTTAGGTGTTGAAGCATCATCAAGAACCTTGAGTAAACGAGATTGAAGTTCGTCGTAGCTCTTGAAGTTAGAAGGTGCAAGGAATTCCTGAAGCGAATATTCCTTTTTCCAAATAGTTTCTAGTGCTTCATCATCATCAAGAAGAGGCTTTGCCTTATCAAATTCAGACTTATCGTAGTTACGATAACCTTCAACATTACGAATTTTGAGCTTGAAGTTCGCACCTGCCCAAAGATCAAAAGGATTCATTGCCTGTTCGTCTGCGAACTGAGGATTCATAGCCTCATTAAGCTTATCAAAGATTTTCTTGCCGTACTTATAGAGGAAAACTTTACCTTCATTGGCAGGATTACCCTGATCACTAACGACATAAATGTTAGAGATAAAGTGAAGTCGACGCTTCTGCTTACGTACCTGAGTACGTTCCGGACCCTTATCGTCAGTCGACGAGTTCCAGAGCTTTGAATTATACTCGGAAACAGGATCCTGCTTGCCGATTGTAGTCAAAGAATTTTCGATGTACCAAAGACCAGTCGAACCCTGGAAACCATGGTCAAACATACGAATAAAAGGAACATCTTCATCTGAAGGAGCGGGAAGGAAACGAATAACAGCGTAACCATTACCAGCCTTATCGACTGTGGCAGTCCAAAAGCGATCATCAGATCCCTTTGACTCCTGATTACCTGTAAGCTTGGTAAGCTCTGCACTAAGTGCATCGAGAGACTTCTTACCAGACTGAGACTTGAGCTTAGAAAAATCTACCATGTGTATTCTCCGTATTGATTGTATGACAATGTATGTTATGTATAGAGCTGTATAAGTCGCTCAACATTATTTAGTATACTACTATTCTTCGAAATAGTCAAGGGCTATCTTTACCAACTTGTCTTTTTCATATTTGATGAATGGTAAGTACTTCTCAATTTTGGTTTTGAATGATTCCCAAACCAAATCGTATTCCATCTTAGTGTCCCACATTGCCTTGGCGCCGGAAAACTCAAGAAGGATGCAAAGTGTCTCAAGGCTAATTTCTTTACCAAGAAACTTTTTAAGAAGAAGAGGATGTTCTCCTGATTTGCATGTGAAATTGTTTTTTAAAACTCGATCTAATTTTTCCAGATCGTTCTGAAAAATATATGTTAGAGACTGTTGACGCTTGATCCAAGCCTTATATGTTTTCTCGGCAGATTCACTATATGCCAACTCTTTAATCCAAGCTTTATCATTCTCGGATAAGTTTGCTACTAGAAAATTGGTAACATCTGGATGTTTAGCGAGTTTCTGAAAGAAAAGCTTATCTTTACGTGCATCAAATGTGGCAGCATTAACTTTAACTTTGCCATTGTATTTGAAATAATCATAGTTCGGTTTCGAGAAATGCTGCTTGATAGCAAGGTACTGTTGATAACATTCGAGCGCTGACATCAAGGTTTCAACCCGTTCTCGATAAAAATTTGTTCAAGCTGTTTCTTAAACTGCTCTGGTGTATCAAGTAGATATGACTGATAAATTTGAAATGGAATATCTGTTTTCTTATAGTAGATAACATAGCCACGAGCCTGAAGTGCATCAACTAGTTCGTCATCACTCAATTCATCAATTTTTTTAAAGCTTTCAGGATCAGAACTTACTGAGTAGCCACGAGACTCAAGTTCATCTTTCAATTCCAATTCGTCGAAATCACTAAGATCTACATCGATCTCGGTTGTATATGTAGCCATCACAACTCCTACAGTGGCAAGCGTGCACCACGTTTAAGAACATTAAGATTTTCTGCTTCGGCTTGAATTTTAGCTCTCATTGCCGGATCTTTGCGAATCCAGTATGCAGCAGTTTCAACTTCTAGCTTATTCTTATCGCACCACATAACAACAGCGTCGATATACTCAATGTTTTTGGTTCGACAAAGTTTTTCGATGTCAGAAACAAATGTATTATTCTTCAAAACTGTTTCCACAAGAACCTCATTGTTAAAAGCTCACTCGATAAAATAATTAGCTTCGGTTTCCATATTGCTTATTCCACATCCAAGAGCTAAAACGAACAGCTTTTTGGGCGATAAAATTAGCTAATTTACTATTCCATAGCCAGTGGCTATAACATTCATTCATAATTTAACTCCTGTAAAATGGTAGGCGTGCTAGGATTTGAACCTAGTCAAGAACACCCGTCCGGTGCTAAAGAGTTTATAAATCTCTCCCGTGTACCAACACCCACGCCCAATTGGCGGTCCCTGAGGGATTCGAACCCCCGACATACGGAGTAGAAATCCGTTGTTCTATCCAGCTGAACTAAGGAACCAGAAACTCTTAATAGATTCACACCATACACGGTATAAGATATATGGTGTGAACATATTCATTACATACCACCAAATAGCTTGGTGTAAATTTTAGCAATAAAAGTTGGCTGTGGAAGTGCATTCCAACCAACAACAACACCAACTGCAAATCCTATAATAAGTTCAAACATATTAATCTCCTATGAAAAATTAGATGAGGGGATAAGCTCCCCTCTGGCTTTATTACTTCTTATCTGTAAAGTCTTTGATCTGTTCGGCAAGAGCAAAGATATCTTGCCGACTAGGATACTTTAAGGAAGAAAATCGTTTATTCTTTTCTTCTTTATCTTCACAATACTGAATTTCTGCAAAATTAGCCTGATACTCACCGATAAGCAAATCACGGGCAGCATGGAAATAGTTAAAACGCATTTCATACGGGTTCATTTTTAGTCTCCTGTGTGTTTGTGCATTATGCACTGTGTGTTAATAGGTCCGTTCTGTTTCTAGGTGGAACCCATACCCAAGGTGATTACGCTGCTAGAGCGAATTCCTGTGCAAAGTTATCGTTTGCATTTATATCAGCCTTGGTCTACTCGTACCTTTACTATCAATAATCGAGCCTATTTCGCCCCCATCATATGTGGTCTGACTTCACAGACTGTAGAGTGAACTATCTCTAGCACATATGGTGGAGGCGTTGGGTACTGCCCCCAAGTCTTACTGATTTATTCTTTACGTCTCAACAACCTTAGCATAGTATTTATTATACTACAAAAGTTTACATTCGTCAAGTGTTTTCTTGATATAATCTTCAGCTTCAGCAACAGGCATGTAATACTTAAGAAGAATTTCCATAGCTTTTTTAAGAACACAATCTTGGATAAGATCTTCATGAAGATGCGGTGGAAGATCAGTTCGATTTTTCAATGAAGCGATATCTTTACAAATCAAAGTATAATCATCTTTAATTGTGGAAAGAACCATCTCTTCTTTAACTTCTTGGGTAATCTTAATCATATACATTACAGAATCTCCAGCTTATCTTTAACAACCTTAAAATTCACCAGTTTGATATTATCATTACCACCATATCGAAGATAGTCACGTCCGCCGTCGATAAAGGTACCACATCCAGTGCCACGATAGTCATGACGGTATCGAGAATATGTTACCTCGCTATTGCACTCGATACCAGTATATGTAACATCTTCAACTCCTGACAAAGCATCGGTAACGTACATATATCCATCACGGTTATATGCTCCCATATAGTTCGAACCCTGTGGATGTGGTTCCTCACTATAGAAGATAGCAATGGGGAAATTAACCCAACTACCTTCTGTATTCTTAAGACAGGACTCAAACACATATTTAACGTTGAACTTCTCTTCAATCAACTTGACTGTTTCATCGGTAAAAATAGAGCATTCATTTAGGATCTTCATCACACCACCCTCATAATAACAGTATTCTCGTTAATACGCTCCTGAAGAACCTTATCGGTTTTCATCTCATCCATAAGTTTACGCAGAACGAGTTTACCACTCGACTGAATTTTCTGGATAATCGCCTCCGCAGAACGTCCGGCACTCTTACTAAAGCTAGTATTAGGATCAAATCCAGTAATACTAGCACGCTTTACCTGAAGCCCACCACGATCAATCGCACGAAATACTGTGACAATTTTATATTTCGTGTTGAACGTCCAGAGTTCCTGTGCTCCGATAATCTTTTCGGGATTAACCGAGGCGATCTTGAACGTATTATCTTCCTTCTGATAACGGAAGTTCTTGAGAATTTTTTCCTTTGAAAGAGGACGAGCCTTACGGGGAGCACGAGTTTTCTTGGCGACACCAGCATACTTTTCGGCGTCTTCAAGAAGAGAGTTGATGAAGTCAATACGCTCCTTCAACTGTTTCTTAGTCATATATGAGTATGCTTCCTTAAGCTGAGGGCATTTACCATCATACGCCTCGAGAAGTTCACCAAGCCATGGAGCATAATAATTAACAATAGAAGTGCAATATGTGGCAGGAATACTACGACCTTTCAACCAATCATAGAGGGAAAATTTTTCATCAGAATCAATAGCTTGTTCAATATCGCCGATAATATCCTGAGTTTTTTCACGAATACGATCTTGAATAGAAATCACATTCGTCTTATTTTCTCTCTTTTCGACCGGAGCCGTAGAGTGAGAGAGCATCATCTTGATTTTTGATTCAAGAAATGTTTTACCAGTTTCAGGAATAACATACCCTTTGGACAGCAATCGTGAAATTGCAGCGGCAGAAACATTAAACCATGAATCCGGAACAGAGTTGATACGCTTGGCTTCGACAAAACGATTAGAGTTCTTAAGGTAGGTGTCAAGAAACTCCCGACACTCCTTAAGATCACACATGGTATTATACCAATTCAGAGCCTTGGCATAATCGAGATTGTCGAGAGGCTTGGTGAAAACAGGCTCGTCACCCATGTACTTGAAATTGACAAGGAAAGTCTCGTTACGTGTAACACGAGTCTTTTTCTTCTTCATAACAATAAGTGAACGCTTTGCCATCTCGACTCTCCAATTTAGAACCTATTGTACCTTAATTTTCAAAAGAAGTCAATAGATATTACGCAGCCTCCGCCATTTCAACAGCGAGTTCAAGAGCCTTAGTTTTAAGACCCTTATTGTAACCATACCAGGCAGAGGCAAGACGAGTATCTGCCGTACGGCCGACGAGATGGTCAGTAATATAAGTGATGGCATTAAAAGGCTGCCACCAAGATCCTTCGGCAAAACCAGCTCCTGGCTGAGTATGGAGGATATCCATAGCCATAAGAGCATTCTTTGAGATTTCCTTCTTCTTAATAGTAGAAGAACCAGTCACGGGGAAAATACGAGTGAAGTAATCGACGATATCCTCATCCTTGGCTTTCTTAGAACCGAGGAAGCTAGCCATCTCCTTGTACTTCTGAAGCTTATCAGTTGCGATACCGAGCATTTCCTTGACATTACCTGGCTCAAAGATCTTTCGGTGAGAGATCTTTGCCATACGCTCCACCTTACTATTCAGTGAAAGAGTAAGGGTGTTATTACAAACCACACGGATCGGAGTAAACCGAACGTCCGTGGAGAAACCGTACTTATGGAAGTTAGAGAAAAGCAGGTAAGAGTCGATCTGGTCACCCTTGAAGAGTTCGAAACTCTCCTTGACCTTGGCAAGTCCCCAAACGATCTGACCTTCCTTGAGAGAACCAGCCGTATGCATTTCCATATCACCGGCAGCAACGAAATCATTGAAGAACTCGAAGGCTTCCTGATTTTGAACTGGATTCCAGTCGTTAGAAACAACGTCAAGAATTTTATCATCACGTGAACGAACAAGGGCCGACTGACCAATATTCACTTGCTTACCTGCGATATTAGCAAAGGCAGGAATCTTTTCCACAGTCCAGTCAAGACCGGCAGCTTCGAGCATCTGTTCCGGGGTAAGATCATTCGGAACCTTAGTACCGAGACCGTGCCAAGGAAGAGCTCCGGCATATGCCATCTGAGCAACACCATCAATTTCTTCAATCATATGAGCCATAACAAAGATCCTTTTATCGGGTCGCGACCAGCTCGCCAACCATATACATAGTATACCTTAGATTTAATAACAAGTCAACAGTTATTTTAAAAAAAGAGGGACCCGAAGATCCCTCTAATCGTAAAACGTTCTTACTTACCGAAGTAAGCACCAGTACCGACACCAACACCGGCACCGATAGCAGCAGAGGTACCGACTGTGGTAGCAAAGGTAGCAGTACCAAGAGCGGAAGCGAGACCACTACCAGCACCGGCAAGACCACCAACACCACCACCAACGAGAGTACCGACGCCAGCACCCTGAAGAGCAGTACCGACAACGGGAAGTTCTGGCTTAACAACAGTGCCAGCGCCAAAGAGAGTAGTAGCAACAACGGCTACGATAAGAAGAGGTGCCATAATATTTCCTTTCATGACATAATGTGGTTAGATGAAGAAGCCCATGCAATAACCACCAACTGCAGGGCAAGCAAATTTATTTAGCTAGTTATGCGACCATTTCTTGAATAACTTTCTCAAGGTAGGTATTGGCCACAGTAATGGCCATTGAAGGTTCTAGCTGAGTTTTGGTAATAAAAGAATCAATAACAATCCATTCATCATGGTGTCGTTGATAGAGAACATCAAACTTATTTGACTTATCCCAGATAATTTTAAGATCAAGCCACTTGTCGTAACCAACAGTCTGCATTAGTTGTCCTCCATTACATGATCTATTATACTATACTACGAAATTAAGTCAAGTTAAATCACACCATCATATGCATAATAAGTATCTACCATTTTACGAAGATCGTCTTCTAGTTCGGCGTAATACTCTGGATCCATAATACCAAGAACGACAGCCTCATAGTCTTCCTTTTCAAGGAAACGTTTGAGGTACATCTGATAGTCCATGGCATCATCGATTTCCTCGAGAATAGCCTCGTGTTCGTCGAATAGTTCTCTGGCCACTGCCTGAAGATCTTCGACAAGCTCTTTAACTTCATCGGGTGTCTTATCAACACCCGATTTGCTCTTAAAGGGTATTACGTTACTCACCAAATACTCCTCTATAATGATCTAAAGTTTTTTGCATGTTTGCAATTTTAGCTTCTTTATCGGCGATAGTCTGCTTCATTTCCATAATACCACCAGGACCAGATTCAAGCATCTTCACTCTTTGCTTAAGAGCGAGCCACTTGTCGTAGTACATATCTAGCTCGTTTTCGTATTCTATATCCATCACTTATTCTCCAATGGAGGTAGTCCGGCTTCTTCCATCAACTGTTTGTATATTTTTTTTACTCTAACTGGATTCATTCCACCACCAGATTTTTCCATCAAGCAACTAACAAACATATGCTCGCTTATTTGATATATATCGCAATATGTCAACATATGTCCGACATGTCTATATTCAGCATGCAATGGACAAATTGTTCTGGGAATTCGGTCCATTACTCAACCTCGATACAGTGCCAAACATATGAGCCGCTAACAATAGTTTTATGAACAGTTCCGATGTACTTACCATCATACTCCATCCCAGTACCAACAAACGTTAGAGTATGCCACTCGACCTGAGCATCAGCTTCCTCTGTATTAGGAAGAATTGCCCATCCAGGATCTACTTCTGTCCAAACGAATAGATCCCCGTTCTGCATACCGACATGAACTGGTCTTCCCATTACCTTCATTCTCTGTGCACCAAAGAATGGACCATGTTTCCATATAGCCTTCATCAATTATCTCCTAACGTTTCATAGTCAACAGTACTATTATACTGGGTAACGAACAATAAGTCAACACCAAAGTAGTGTTTGTCAACATATATCTGAACCTCTCGCACTGATTTTTGGTCGGCGGAAAAATTTTTGAAACACGTTGATGAAAAAATTTGGGAAATTTGAATTCGGAATTGAGATTGTGCGATTCCGTGCGACTTTGTGCTGACCTTCTACTGCTGTGTGCTGGATCGCTTGAGTCAAGGCCAACGGGTCCCCCGGCCAAGATTCATGGATTCTCTACAGGTCACCTTTTCAGACAAAAACCCACCCCCAGCAAAAACATGAGGGTGGGTATAAAACATTTACCTCAGTAGTATAAGAGCTCCGACACCGACGAGTATACCGAGAATAACCTCGATTAATATCCAAACCAGAGCTATACTACCGACAACTTTGAAGAGCTGCATCGTATTACCTCGAATTACCTCGAATTACCTCGAATTACCTCGAGAGCGAGTATGTGCAGGTATCGCGAGAATGCTTCTCCATGCACTTAGCCATTGCCGCACGATTGTCGAACATATACGCAGAGAATGCGACGACGAGCGACAGAACGACGAGAAAACGAACGTACATGAGATACTCCTGTGTTTGTGTGTTATTGATGCTGTATACTATATCCGTTGGTCAACAGTTGGTGGTCACTATTCTTGGTCAACAGTTGGTGGTCACAGTAGGCGACACGATGCGTGTATGGTCCAGTTGACCGAATGGACATTCAGTAGGTCCATATCTGATTGGTACATCTTGTAAATAGCCTTCGTCTCCTTAAGAGAATCGAAGTAGTACTTACCAGTGGAGCCGTCACGATATACAACAACGACGAGATACTTACCCATTAGAGCACCATCATATAAGAGAGAGAAGGGCCATCAGTCGAATTAACCGAGTAGCAGACGAAGCCGACCTCGCCCCACATCTCGCGTATGTCGGCGAACGAGGAGAGGTAGTCACCAGAGAGATCCACGAAGTAAGTCATAACAACCTCCATTCCAACCATAGACCCAGTATAGCCCAGATCCTGTCGAAAGTCAACACTAATCGACGATACGAACGTAGCTATCTCAGAAACAAAATAGGGCAACCATCGCAGATCGCCCTATTGACTTTTTCATCTATCAGAGGTATACTAGAGAATTACCGCCAATTCCGACTTAGTCAGGAACCGAGGAGTTTCATTCAATGCTTCGTCGTTACCAGCGTTATACTCGTCGACCATTTTCTTGGCGAGAGCAGCATCGAAATCAACAATACCCGGACCTTCCGGACGAGCGACATTCGTATAAGTCTTACGCTTCGAAGTAACTTCCTTCATACGAGCGAGATTAGCTGCCTTGATACGCTCGACTTCAACCGGATCCTTGGCGACTGCCTTTTCGGCAGCGAGAGCATCCAGCATCGACTTATTACGCTTGGCCGTGAAAGCCTTATTAGTCGCAGTGATAACAGTCGAGAGTTTGACCGTTTTGGCCTTGGCAGCCGCATATTCGCGACCTTCACGTTTCGCAGCTTCGACGAGCTTGTCGCGTTTAGGAGCCTTCGGCTTTGCAACAGTAACAGCCTTCGGGCCTTTACCGAGGATTACACCGGAAGCGACGCCCTTATTAACGCACCAGCGATACGCACCACGAGCGACAGTCTCAGTAACCGAATTGGCCTTAGCGATAAGCTTGACGACCTCGTCCATAGGCTTCTCGGCATTGGCGTTCATCACAGAGATCGTGATCGCAGTCTTTGTCATCTTTACCATTTTCATCTCCTCATCAACTTAGAACCAATCATACCCCGGATCCTGTCGAAAGTCAACAGGAGATTTGTATCAAAATTAGAAACCTACATCATCAAACGAGTAACGATAGTCCATACCATCTTCATCGATTACCGTTACGTTCGTTCCGTCAAGAACTACCGTATAGCCGTCAACCGGAAAGGAGATCAGAGCATCGTCGCTCGCGCCTTCAAAGGCATCAAGATCCTTATCAATCCGAGTAAACCCACCACGAGCGATGAGCGAGAGAGCGAAGGAAACATTCATCATTTTTCTCCGTATCAGCGGGGCGATTCCCCTTCAACCTATAGACCCAGTATAGCCCGTTTCTCGAGGAAAGTCAAGGGGAAAATTGTATCCCCTTGAGATACAAACGTAACCGAAACAGTTACAGGGTTTCACCGCAAATTTCAAATTCACCGCCGAGAGCACTTTCAACGGGGAGATAATATACAGTAGAACCTTCAACAATATAGAAGTCACCATCATCACCCATAATAAAGCGACGATCATCATAAGTAATCACCGAGTTAAAATATTCAAGAACGAAGTCTAGATCATCAGGATCAGAGTTAAACCGAGTAACAATAGCAGTATCAGCTTCAGAAAGATCATGGCGATCGCCATGCCGGCAGGCGGCGAGCGCGAGGGTTTCAGCGACGGTATTAAGCATTTTCATTTTCTCCGTTTCAACCTAGAAGACCAGTATAGCCCGTTTCTCGGGGAAAGTCAAGGGGAAAATTGTTTCGTTATGCGATACGAACGTAACCAAAATGGTTACCTTTGTAAGGCATTTTAGGGCTTGTTTTTTGCTGCTACTGAGGTATACTAAGGATGATTCGGTCGGGGCGATAGCCCGTTTCGTGCCTTGAAGTAAATTCCATGCCCTGCTGCGCTCATGAGATATATGTGCTGAAATCAAAACGATTCCCTAATTCTACCGCGAATCCGTGCGAAAGTCAAGCCATATAATGCGATACGTTTGTATCGATTACCGTTACGTTCGTTTCGTCGAATATAGCTTGACTTTCTGCCCTGTTGAGGTATACTTATAATTCAGCCTTAAATCTGAGGCTCCGCCCGATCAGCGCGACACAGCACGAGACGTGCGGCACCGACTGAAATGTGCGACGAGCACTATCTCGTGCGATGGCACAAATCGAGCGACACGACCCACGACGAGCGACACCTCTCGACACAAATCCATAACGATCAAACCACGCTCACATTTAATTATTAAGGATTTAAATCGATTATAAAAATTAATCATTACCACACATATTAACACGATTTACCAATCGCCGAAGGTTTTCCTACGCCTACGTTTTCCCATCGCCGAATGGCTCCAACTCCTCTAACTCCTCCTTGGTAGCGCCAGTCCTAATAAACTCCAGCGCCATTCTACTCAGATCAGGGAATACTTCCTCAATGGTAAACTCACCACGCCTCCACATAAGATATCGACGCTCAAAGTCAATATCCTCATACTGTGGTATTCTTAGTGTTCTTACCTTACCAGTATATAATGATGTTTTGGTTATATGTGCCATGTGTTAGTTATTTTCGTTGGTCACTAATGTTGGTCCGGCTTATTGGTAACGGAGTTGGTCGGAAAGCTGGTCTCTCTGTATACATCAAAGAAGAATTCCCCAATGAAGTATACTAGCCAAAGAATAGCAACAGCCATTATAATGTGAATGGTGAGTACGATATCGATCATACATTAAACTCCACTTTAACATTAACAGTATCCAGAGGAGGATGTAAATTATATCCCCTCAGAGGATCATTAGTATGAACTACCATAACGCCATTAGGATAGAGACTAATCCAGATATCCTTCTTAATCTTAGTTTTGGCTGGGACTAGATCATACGAGGTATCACCTCTCCAATTGTTACGCCATGCAATACAAACACCATCAACCAAATTCCACTTACAAGATTGCCAATCGTCATCAGTATGGTAATACCCATAAACGATATTACCATCAATATGAGACAACTTAACCTCAGCGTCGGTGTTACCGACAATTGTATACTTCTTATTAAGATCAATCACAGCCCATGTCCTTCTTCACAGTCGATCTCAACCTTGATGCAAGCGATGCGGGTTTTTGCAGCTTGCCGGTCCGCCTCTTCTTTTGTCGTAGGGTGACCTTCGCCCTTGTAGATGTTGAGCCACACCGTCCGCTTAATACGTGGCTTCACTTCGATAAGGTCTGCGAATTCTTTATTCCCTCTGAGCGAATAACCATTTATATCCCATGTTGCCAAAAACCACCCAGGTAAAACCTTATCAAGGATTGCACCATGAATTGGGTAGATACCACCACCATCAGTCGAATAGATACGGACCTGTCGCCCATCACGGGTACGATATGTCTTATTAATATCAATCATTGAAAAAGTCTTTCCAAGCCAAGCGACAAACGACAACTGCAGCAACCCAAGCCATTACCACAAATGGGGCCATGATAAGCAAACTGATATATTCAATCATTAATTTTCTCCATAATATGTCTAAGCTCTAGAGCGGCAACCCTATCATATTTCTCTTCGGTAGTATGACCGTCCCACTCGCCTTCATATCGTGGCAAATGCGTAAACATCCATGCCTCACTGTCATGATAATGCCATGACGCCTGACCAGTCGGTAGATCAATATATACGCAGCCGTGCCACTCTTTATCCCATTCAGGAATATCTGTCTTCTTAATACCCGAAGGATATAAACTCGCAATGAAAGCTACCAAACGATTACGCTCAGTATATGCCGAGTTTGTTTGTTCCTGTAAAAGCTCTATCTTACTTGCCGCTGCGATAAGATGAATAGCACAGTTATCTGACTGTGGACACATTTCGTCAGTCATTGACAGGCTCCTTAGCGAAAGCTGCGAGGATCTTGTCTTTAAACCAGCCGGGCAGACCGAGCGTAGTTTCACACTGCCTGACCACCGCGACAACAGCCGCGAGCCTTTGATCGCGGTCGTGCGCGATCTCCGCCCGCAGCCGCTCAATCTCGTCGGCGGCTTCCTCCATAACAACAGTGTCATGTTCATAATCTGCACCTTCGCGCAGCTTTTCCACAATATCAGTCATGCCACTCTCCAATACATATCATCCTCAGTTTCGATAGATTCATACCCATCATACTCCTCAATACGATATCGGGTGCCAGCCTCTAACTCTACGATTTGAAGATTAGAAAAGCCAGTATCAGCCTCGGCACCGAGCTCTTCAACTACCTGAACAAGAATAGGATCTGTGCGGTCAAGATCACCAGTATACCAGTATTCCGGACCCTTTTCGCCCTTCAATTCCCAATATCGATTGATGGCCTTTTCAGAAAGTCCGAAACCACCATAGCATGAATTATATACGATCTTAGTCATCATTCAACTCCAAAACGTGCCTTAATCTCATTACGAGCATTCCAAATAGCAGAACTCTGTGGTGGCATTGACATGAGCGAATTAGTATTCATCAACTCATTCAGCATAATATCTAGACACTCTTGAAGAACTAGCTCGGTATATGCCATTAGCTCATCGTTGATTGGCTCTGACACATCACCATATATCTCACCACTTTCAATATTAAATCCTGCCTTATCCGCAAGATTGATATACAACTTATTCATTGCAAATTCCTCTCCGAATTTTCGAGCCAATAAACATAAAATTGGCAATCAATAGGAAAAGCAATACCACACCCACCGCATGCTCAATCTCGGTCATTCTAATACTGTTAAGGTATGAGACATATTGAACAAAAAAGAATATAATGCCAAAGGCAGTGGCCCCGATAATGAAATCAAATAGTCCAGTAATAAATGAATTAAACATCTGCAGTTTCCTTTTCAAGATATCGAAGCGCCAGAAACCCACTAACCGACGCTCGACACGCCCGAGTATAATCGCCGCTAGTATCGTAGGCAGTAAGGCAGAAGCCACCAGTCGAGAAAGAGTTTGACGCATAACAATATGCATTGGCCATCTCAATCATAAACTCACGGAGATCTTCCCAGGTAGCATGACGCTCACGGGCAGATTCATTCATGATATATACCGCACGGGCAGTATTCTCAAAGTCATATTCATCGATCTTCATCATATCACAGATCCTTGATAATATCGTTGATTCCGTTATCAATCTCGATTTGCTCGTCAAGAGCGTCATTGAAACCTATCTCCCATGCAACGAACAGAATGGGAGATATAATGTTATTGTATGGATTACCGGGATACTTATCATGGCGAAAATCACCAAACTCCATGGCCGTTCGCCCCATGAAGTAGGCGTCACGCTCTTCCCTATTCATACAGCTTCGCCACGAGTTTGGAAAGTATGAAGGTGTTCTCTGACACGACTATCTTCATCGAAATAGAAAACCCAATCGCCTACCTCGGTGCGATAATCCTTATCGACATATTCGAAACCACCGTAATACTGAAGTGAATTATCGCGATGCTTAGGAACAGCAATGCAGTCATTGCTGATATAAAGAGCGCCACAACGACGATCAAGACCGAGCTCCTCGGCCTTCACTACTGTCATAATATCAGTGAAATTTTGAACCATGTTGTTTATCGACTGGATCATATCCATTGCCGAAGCGAAAACTGTATCATTCATATCAGCGACCTCTCCAACCATAAACATATTATACTCCTCTTTTGATATCAAGTCAACACTTATCTGGCGGCGATTTCCTTGACGTGGCTACACGTACGACGGTACGAGAAACCAGTGCAGTTACAGGAAAGCTTATCTCCGGCGTCTCGTGTCACTACGTAGCTTGACTTGGCGCCTTGAACGATATATGATTGTGGGTTGAACGCTTTTGGCGTAGCGTCGACGCCTAACTCATACCCGTCGACGATCCTATCTTTATCGATAACACGGAAAGGAAATTGCGGATTACCCGTGGTAAGACAGAACTGATCGTCCTTAACCCAGCTTGGGCGTGGGTATACGTCCCCAGTGAACGTGAGGAATTCCGGAATAGGATAAGCGTAGAAAGAACGACGCTCATACATAGAATTTCTAACACGAACCTGGAGACGCATATTATTACCTCCCAACCATAAACGAATTATACCACACCACATACAGGAAGTCAAGTACTAAATACAAATGCCTATCGCGGGACGGCAATCCCCATAGGCTCTAGATGAAACAACAGAAAGGATCCAGCTAATGGATATTTATGACCCAATCGCCGAAGCTCTCGGTATTAATCCGACGCCTCATCTCGTTAATAATGAATTTGTTTTTAAAATTGCTACTAACTGGAACCGTATTCCATGGAATATCGGCAAAACGTATACTCTCGGAAAAGCTCCTCCGGAAAGAGGATTAGCTATCTCTAAAGCTAAAAAGGGAAAGCCGATCAATATGCGTGGCGAAAAACATCCCAATTCTAAACCATTATACTGTGTAAATACTGGAGAACATTTTGCAAGTGGTGGTGATGTGATAAGAAAATATCCCAATATACTGAGACAAAATTTATCACATCACCTTAAAGGTAAACAAAAAACTGTCGGTGGATTAGTGTTTACCTACAGCAGGTAACCTTAGCAAGACGTTCCCAATTAGCATTGTTTTTACGAAGAGCGCCGAGTTTCAAAGCCATACGAAGCGAAAGCTCGCGGAGTTTCTCATGGTTTTTCTCAATGAAAGCAATAACATCTTTGCGCTCAGAAACCGTAAGATTATCTAGCAGACCTTGCTTTATGACTTGGCGAATACGGATAAGATAGTCACGCTTGGATTTGAGGGACAAATCAATATAATGGCTACGCGAAACCAGAGCCGTAAGATGCGGAGCAAGCTTATGGCCACGGTCAATCATGGCGTCCATATCCATATTCGTGATAAAGATAATGGTGCCATCAAAGTCAAACGAACGGGGAATAAGAATAGCAGTTTCCTCGTCAACCAGCTTACCTTCGGAAAGCCAAGAAACACGACGACGCTCGGTAGTATCGCAAACTGCCTTAAGGAGATTGAGCGAGACATCGTCAAAGAAAATGCTATCGGCATCGTCGAAAACAATAACCTGGCCAGCTTCACGATACTGATACAGAAGCTTGACGAGGCCAGTCGCACGAACGTAGCCTTTCACGATAGTATGATTAATCTCGTTCGGATCCCACTCATTAAGACGCTTTTCGATCGTATAAGACTTGCCGAGACCAGCCGGACCAGAAACGATAAGAGCGCGAGCATTACCGACCGTACAAGCTTCGGCAAGCACATCAAGAATTTCGAAACGCTCGCCAAGCCGAGCTTCAATCTCGGCGTCAGTTTCATTAGAGACCGGAGCGGCGTAAGACACCTTAACAGCGGAAAGCTTCTCAGCCGCCGAACGACGAGGAGCACGGAAACCATTGGAAGGGACACCACGAGGCATATTTTATCTCCTATTGAATTGTACAGATAGTATACCGTAGTTTTTGATAGAAGTCAACAGCTCATTTCACCAATCGATGGTGAACCCATCGGATGCCGGATACTGGAAACGAAGGTAGTGAGCTTCGTCCATCATCGCCGTTCCGCTCATTCCCGTATACTCAACGGTCTTAACGAGGACGCCGTTTTTGGAAACGGTAAGAGTGTAAGAGCCCCAGACATAGTCAGACATTTCATTTCCTTTCAACCAACCATAGACATATTCTACCCCATCACAGGGTAGAAGTCAAGCCTAATCGGCGATACGATTGTTTCGAAATGAGTTACGTTCGTTACTCGCAAAATGGCTTCATGTCTCGGAATTCGACATATGTGCCATTCTTAAGAGACTTACGCTCAAGAATATCGAGCATATCCATTGCGTCAATATAATCGTCAAACTTGTAAATGTTAACAGTTTTACGGTCTTTGATAACCTTGATAATGAAACGCATTTGATTTCTCCTAGTATTCAGCCCAGATAGTACCATTGACCATATAACGAAGGTATACATGCGACGAACCAAATTCATTTGAATTGTCGTCGTGCCAAAGAGTTTTATAAACTGCATCGCCACGATCATTCGTTCTAAGGTATTCGGCGTCAAGAATTCCGTCGGAGTTATATCCGTTTGCTTCTAGAATCTCGGCAACTTGGACTTCGTCCAGTTTCGTAAGATTAAGCATCATCATTTCCTCAGTTACGTTCTGACCAAAAAACCATATTTTCTTTGCTGATGCTCTTGATGACTGGCTTAGAATGAGGCTTCTGGATCTCATCGATAAGAGCTTCAATCCAAGCCAATTCTCGCTTAAGAACACCAACACGACCCTGCCAGTGACCCGAAGCATAATCATGAGGATTATACCAATCCGGTGCAGCCAATGCCAATTCGGCACGATAAGCACCTTCACGCTCATAAAGAGCTAGCAAAACCTTATCCATAGTCATTTCAATTCCTCCGAAGTATCATACCAGTTATCAGTTTCGAGCCGAGAATCAGAGTCGAAATCGCTACGGTGCTCGCCGTAGAAACCATAATACTCTTCATCGGTCATGAGTTTTTCGCATACAGCCCAAAGATCACCGTCCTGATGAAGATTCCACGTATTACCATGAGAGTCGGTATATGCCGCATTATCACATACATCAGACCACGCATCCCAATATTCTTCGCGATGCGGACCGGTCATGATAATCTCGAGATTCTCGGGGCGAATGTTAGTCCATTCAGAACTATATTGCTCGGCGAAATGCTGAGGAATATAAACACCGCGATTATCAGACATCAGAAGCTTCATACCAGACATAGTCATCTCCTCTTCAACCATAGACATATTCTACCGTAGTTTTTGATAGAAGTCAACATCTTTTTTCAGCTTTTTTGAGGACCAGCTGAATCTCCATATAGAAACGCTGATACTTGGCAATACGCTCGATATCTTTCTCGGTAACACCTTTCAACCTACGGATATCAGTATTATGACGCAGATCGCACAATTTAACCTTCATGGCATCAGTATTGGCGAATACTTTCGACTGATACTCAAAGTATGTCTCGCCTTTCTGCTTTGTGAGAGCAGCAATGCCATTGATTACACGATCACTGATACCAGCTTCACGAAGTTCAGCGTAAGTAACGTCAGTGTCCTCAACAACGTCGTGACCGAGAGCGATGCACTGAAGCTCTTCGTCTTCGCTCTTGAGGTAGTGCATAACCTTAAGAGGATGGAGAATATACGGAGCGCCGCCACGATCAAACTGTCCAGCATGGGCGTTCGTTGCGATCAGAAGCATTTTCCCGAGCATTTCACCACGTTTCATTGTGTTCTCCTTATCGTATTACCATTATACCTCTCTTATGAGAAAAAGTCAATCCCTAATGTTGGATACGATCGTTACCATTTTGGTTACGTTTCTCAAGAAACTCCTCGACTTCCATACAGGCGTCCGTAAGAACATCCAGTAATGATATTTCGTCCGGATCCGTGGCTTCCATATATTGATCGATAACTTCAAGTAGAAGTTCATTCAGTTCAATAAGATGGGTCATATTAGTCATCACTTAGTTCCTTTCATCAGTCAATGCCGCATGATCCACTCAAGACGATCAATCTCTTCTCGAAGCTCAGCCTTTTCGTCGATTGCCTTACCAAGATCTATTATAAAGGTTGTGCAGCTAGTTTTCAACTCTATAATCTCTTCTCGCAGTTGTTTAATATCAGCAATAGCATCCATCAAATCATTATCAATGTCTGCATCACCAATATTAATACCAACCAGCTTTTCAAGTCGTTCGATAATATCCATCACTTACGCCCTTTCATAAACAAAAGCAGAGAAGCTACACCAAACCCAATATAGAAGTTAGTGCCCAGACTCAGCAGAACAGCGCCACCAATAAGCAGGGCAGTGTTCAGCATAATCGATGCCAGTGCATCACGTTCATTATCAGTCATATCAATCAGCTCCATATCTAGCAACATCACGGCCAATAGTTTGACCAGCATTCCAACCCTTGAGCCATTCATTATAACCAAATGACTCAGTTACTGGATCAAATGGGTTATCAGTGACAGGCTGACCTTTATGGCCAGCATAGCAACCATCATTATATGCCTTTTGAGCGTTTTTCATTTCGTTTCCCTCTTCAACCATAGACACATTATACCTCAGTTTTTGATAGAAGTCAACACTAATCGACGAAATGTTTGTATCGAAAAAAGATACAATCGTTCCGCAGATTTGCCTAAATCAAGTGTTGACTTTTTTTACGAGACGAGTATAATCAGTACTGTCGCTTTGAAGGAACAAGATGATGAACAGGAAAATTAATCCTATAGCACGAGATCTCGCCTCTGGGAAATTCAAACAGCGTATCGTCCGGCCGAAAAAAGGTCGTGGTAGCTATAAGAGAAAGCGTAAAAACGCTTGACTTATTTTGATATCTAAGGTATAATCGTAATATGATAAGGAGAACGAAAATGGTTGAACGATACAAGGTTACGTATACGGTAAAGCAAGCCGAAAATGGTGGTTTGCTCACGGATTACAGCAAGAAGTTCAATACTTTTTCAGAAGCTGTTAAGTATATCCGTGCGGTTCGTTCTGGTCCTCTCTCTTATCAGATGGTCGGTAATCCTATTTTGGAGAATGCACGATGAGAAATATATTAATTGGTCTTATACTGGCAAGTATTTCTGTGCCGGCTCTTGCCCATGATCGTCGACATTATCATCAACGCCATCACTATAATCATCAACGTAATAATAATGTTGGTGTCGGTGTTGGTTTAGGTATTCTTGGCTTGGGTATTCTCGGTGCTACAATTTATAACCAGCGCCAGCGTATACCCGATGTATGTATTATAGGATATGATCGGTATAATCGTCCGGTGTATGATCAGGAATGTTTCGAATAGGAGAACATGATGGTAAAGATTCTGTTAGCTTTTCTTATGATAGCATTATGTGTGACTGTTGCGTTTTATTCAGAAATTCCTTTTATATCTGCACTTTGGGGATTCTCTGCGGGTATTTGGTTTATGATCACTGGTATTTTGATTGAAAGGAAACTCTAATGAATTATCCTAATAGCTGGGTGATTTTAAAGATTACCGGTCCTGAAACTGAAAATAAAGATCCAACTGTATATGCATACAAGGTTCTTGCTGGTTGGTCAGGTAGCTACCTTAATGGTACTTCATGGCAGCTTAATAGTGGTATCGTTGATGTAGAAGAGGATAAAGAACATTTCCTTTTCTCGAGTCATTCTGGTTCAGTTTATATCTGCCATAAAGATACTTATGGTATTAGTATGGCCACTGCTGAGGTTTGGGATACGTTGCAAACTAGATATCCTGGTCAAGTTGAACTTATGCCGGAGAATACCGACTGGTCGAAACTTATTATGGAGAAAGTGTGATGGAAAAGTATAAGGCATTGGTGGCTAGATATCTTCCGGCATTTGGTATCTACGAGGGTAAAGAAATGGCGAAGAAAGAGAGGATTAACGAACTCATTCTTGAAATTGAATTCCCTAAAGATGACGCTCAAATGAAAATTATTCAGAAACAAATTGCAGATATCACTACCGTTCTAAAGCTTATGGCAAAGGATAAGTATGATGTTGATTGAAACCAAATATGATGTTGGCCATACGTTCTGGGTTCCTCGTTCACGTAAAGTTTTTGAACAGGAGGAACTCAATTATGAAGGCGAAACTTGATATCGCGATATCGAGGTTCTTGAACCATTAGCTAAATTGAAGAAAATCGTCTGTATCGATGTGCATGTTGGTCGGGTTTCTTCAACTAAATATGGCGTCAAGAATATCGATGATGGTGATAAAATGTTAACTTCTTTCTATCCAGAAGAAAACATTACGAATTATACCGAAGAGGAAGCTCTTGCAATTGCCAAGGGATATACCGAGGCAGGTAAAACGTACTACGGTAATTGATCATTGGGGAATAGTATAATGGTAGTACAGCGGACTTTGAATCCGTGAATCTTGGTTCGAGTCCAGGTTCCCCAGCCAAATAACACAGGAGATTAATATGAATGTTGGTGATATTGTTGAATTGATTGACGAGAGCGTTTATGAAGGTAGATGGGCAGGTCGTATGACTGTGATTGATGTTTATTCAAGAGACATTATTGAAGGTAATTACGTTAGATGCATTCACCCAAGTATGGGTGTTACTGATCTCGAAATTGATGACTTGGTAGTTATGGAAGAGGCCGAGTAATTATTTCTCGATATTAGCTTTGGCTTTATCAAGATACTGTTTGATAGCTGCCATTGACGATGCACAGGTTAAATTGTTTTGATATAGTTTAACCATTGTTTGTGCTACCTGAATATCAGTTAGTGTTTCTACTTTTGGGAATGATTTTAATGTTGGGCATTTATACATCGATGCATCCGGAATCACTACCTGATATTTGGTTTGTATAAGATTTGGCTGTACTGAAGCACATCCACCAAGAATTAGTAAAGTAGGAATTATTAAGTATTTCATTGCGACTCCATTAACTTTTTGACAGTGTTTTTCAATATAATTGAAGAGTTCCTATCTGTTTTCTGCGCCTCTTCAGAAACTAGATAAGTTTGAATGTTGGTAATTTTATTTGCTAAAATAGCATTGTCATAATTTATCTGCTGAATAATTTTATCTTTATCAATGGCCAATTGTTTCATTTCTTCAAGATGTTTTGCTTGTTCTATTAAAGTGATTTGTAACTGCTGTTTATCAAAAGTTAACTTAGCATTAACTTCAATTTCGTGTTTCCACATTAATACGAATGTAGAGAATGCTCCTATTATTATAGAAGCAATGACACCATAGATAGTATATTTGTTTAAACCGAACATCGAAACCTCCATCTTATAAGGTTATTTATATGCGTGTATATATCGGACCATACAAAAACTGGATCGGACCTTATCAGATTGCTGATAAAATCTTTTTCTGGGTTGATCATAAAGGATACTGCAGCGACGAAAAGTATGAACAAAAAATGACTCGCTGGGATTACAAAATGCACAGTCGTTTTGGTGATTGGCTTGCCGAAACTTGGGTATATGATATCTGTGAGTGGATTCACTCTAAGAAGAAACGTGAGATTCGAGTTGAAATTGATGAATATGATACGTGGAGTATGGATAATACTCTTGCCTTGATCATTGTTCCTATGCTTAAGCAGCTTCGCGATACCAAACACGGCTCTCCCTACGTTTATCCTGAAGATTGTCCCCATATCGGTAAAGGTCAAGAGACTGATTTCGGTAATTCCGATGATAAAGTCCATGATCGTTGGCATTGGGTTCTCAATGAGATGATCTATGCTTTCGAAGCCGAAGCAAATGAAGATTGGGAAAATCAGTATTATTCTGGCGAACATGATATTTACTTTGAGAAAAACGACGATGGCAACTCTACTATGAAGCGTGGCCCTAAAGATACATTCAAGGTTGACAGAGAAGCAATGGATAAAGATGCTAAACGTCGTGAAAATGGTCGTAGGCTTTTTGCCAAATATTACAGAGGTTTGTGGGATTAATGAAAACACCATACATAGTAATTCCAGAACACATCGTTCGCAATGCCGCTGAAGTTTTCGCAAAGGAAGTTTTCGCAAAGGAAGAAAACTCAAAAGTTAACACATTTCAAAAGATGCTTCTTGTTGGTGAAGAGTATAAACAGGCCGGTATGACGCCAATTTATCTTTATAATCCTACCACTGCCGAAGTTTTTGTTCAAACTGAGGAACAATTGAAAAATAAAATGCACTAACTGTTTGTGAATTGACTATATAATAATGCATCGCCTAATGGGATGCTATTTCAAACTCGCTTAATAGGAGAAAACTATGACTGACATTTTTACATTTAATACATCTAACATCGACAAGTATTATGTTGGTGTTGATAAGATCGCAAAGAACCTTGCAAGAGTTCATGCTGCTGCCTGTAAGGCAATTCCCGGATATCCACCATATAATATTATGAAGGTCGACGAAAACAAGTACGTCATTGAAATGGCTGTTGCTGGTTTCGCTAAACAGAACCTTGAAATCGAAGTTGCCAATAGTGTACTCACCATTAAGGGTGGACTTACTGTTGATGATATGGCACAGGAATCTGTTGCTAATACACAGTACATTTATAAGGGTATTGCCGATCGTGCATTTACACGTAAGATGCAGTTGGCCGATACTGTTGTGGTCCAAAATGCAGAGCTTATCAATGGAATGCTTAGAGTATTTTTGGAAAACATTATTCCTGAAAGTCAAAAGCCCCAAAAGGTTAATATCAAGTAATACTGAGGGGCGAAAGCCCCTCTTTTCTTTGGAGAAATACTTTGTTTAATATATTCGATAACATCATGCGTTCTATTAGATTTTATAAAACTGTACATGAACTATCGCTTTTGAACGATAAAGAGCTAGCTGATATTGGTCTTAATCGTTTCGAAATACCTGTTATAGCGCTGAAAGCTAACTTATTGCCTAAATAATTTGTGAATTTCTTCTATATTATGATTGAATTTAATATAGGAGGGCAATATGGCTTTGGTAACTTTTAATCAATTAAATAGTTTTTTCGAAAACACAAATGAAGATATTATTCAGAAATATGTTGATCCTTTAAACGCTGTTTTAGAGTTTTATCAAATCAACAATAAACAAAGAATTTCTATGTTCCTTGCCCAAGTTGGTCACGAATCCGGTGGTTTGAGAACAATTAAAGAAAATTTAAACTATTCTGCTGATAGATTAAAAGTTGTTTTTCCAAAATATTTTCGTGGTGTTGATACCAGCGAATATGCTAGAAATCCAGAAAAGATTGCTAATCGTGTATACTCCAGTCGCATGGGTAATGGCGATGAAGCTTCCGGTGATGGATATCGTTACTGTGGTCGTGGGTTAATTCAGCTTACAGGCAAAAGTAATTATATAGCTTTCGCAGCTGATATGGCAATTTCTCTTGAAGAAGCAACTGTATGGTTAAACACCGAAGAAGGTGCAGCTTGGTCTGCTGGTTGGTTTTGGGATTCACGTGAATTAAATCAGTGGGCAGACAAGGGCGATGTTTTAACAGTCACAAAGAAAATCAACGGCGGAACTAATGGTTTGGCAGATCGTCAGGCTCATTATGCTGAAGCTTTAGAAATATTTGGGTAATCGTACCGATATGGCTAAATTTGATGTAGCTAACCCAGACGATGATGCATCAGTATTAAAACCAGCAATGGATCAAATACCAGCTGCAACTAAAGGTGCAGCTGTTGCTATTCCTACAATGTATAATAGTAATTCTCCTGGATTCTCTATTCCATCTCCATTTTCTACATCGTCTTCCCCGCAGTTATCTCCGGAAGCTCAATTAGCTAAAATAGAATTAGAAACTAAACAATGGGAAAAAGAATTCGGAAAACAAGAAGAACATTGGATGAAAACATATTGGCGGCCAGGAATGGCTTGGCTTTATATGATTATATGTTTCGTCGATTTTGTTGTTTTTCCTGTTGTTGCAATGTTTCTTCCTATTATGACTAAACTTCCATATGTTCCATGGCAATCACTGTCGCTATCTAATGGTGGATTGATTCATATGGCATTTGGTGCTATTCTTGGTATTTCTGCCTATGGTAGAACACAAGAAAAAGTTGCAACTAGACAATACTAATAACTTGACTTTTCAGTAGAGCATAGTATAATACATTATTGGCGTTTGTGCGACATTTTGTCCGGAACGCATACAGGAGTATTTCATGGCTTTTTATACAAATGTATTTCAACGTGGTGACAAAATTTATGTTCGTGGATTCGATAAGGGAACACGAACAAAGGAAGTAGTGGCATATAAGCCGTATATGTTTATCCATAAGCCAGAGGGTAAGTATCGTACTCTTGATGGTAAGCCAGTTGCAAAGCTCGACTTTGATGGTATTAAGGACGCCAAGGATTTCATTGAGCGTTATTCCGATGTCTCCAATATGGAGATTTATGGACTCACAACTTTCCCCTACCTTTATATTTTTGATACATTTAAGGGCGACATCAATTATGATCCGTCGCAGGTTAGCATTGGCACAATTGATATTGAGTGTGCTGCTGACGAAGGATTTCCCGACATTCAAAAGGCAGATAAGCCTCTGACTGCGATTACTGTTCGTTGTCGGAAACGTAATTACGTATTTGGTTGTGGTGAGTTTTTCACTACCGATCCAAATACATATTATGTCAAGTGTAAAGATGAGTATGAGTTGATTCAGAAGTTTCTTCAGGCCTGGGAAGCTCTTGATCTTGATATTATCACCGGCTGGAATATTGAGTTTTTCGATATCCCATACTTGGTAAATCGTATTGTTAAACTGTTTAATGTTACAGAGGCCAAACGTCTTTCACCATGGCGTATTCTTGATGAAAAAACTATCGAGTTTCGTGGTAAAGAAAATCAGAGTTATGCACCTGCCGGCATCGCAGTTATGGATTACTACCAGCTTTATCGTAAATTCAGTTTCGGTAATCAGGAGAGTTATAAGCTCGACTATATCGCTCAAATTGAACTCGGCGAGAAAAAGTTAGATTATTCCGAGTATGGATCTTTGCTTGAGCTTTACCGTAATAATCATCAGAAGTTTATTGAATATAACATTCTCGATTGTGTTCTTGTTGAACGACTTGATGAGAAAATGAAGTTCATTGAACAGGTGATGGCTCTGGCATATGATGCCAAGGTAAATTATAACGATACCATGACTACGGTTCGTTCATGGGATGTCATTATCCATAATTATCTGCTCGAACAAAATATCGTAATTCCTCAGTTTAAAAGCTCGAAAGAGCAGTTTGAATTGGTCGGCGGTCATGTTAAGGAAGTTAAGCCAGGATTGAGTAAGTGGGTTGTTTCTTTTGACTTGAACTCGCTGTATCCTCATCTTATCATGCAATATAATATCAGCCCGGAAACACTTGTTGGTAGAACTCAGTTTCCAAGTATTGATTATTTGCTAGAAGGTCACTGGGAATATCGTGACAGTTCGGTAGCGTATGCTGCCAATGGTTGCACTTATCGGAAAGATAAGCAAGGGTTTCTCCCAGCTCTTATGGAAAAGCTCTATAATGATCGAGTTGTTTATAAGAAAAAGATGATCGAGGCAAAGCAGCGTTATGAACTTACCAAAAGCAAAGACGACGAAATGCTTATTGCACGATACCATAATATGCAAATGGCTCGTAAAATTCAATTGAACTCGGCTTACGGTGCACTCGGCAATAGGTATTTCCGTTGGTTCAATTTCAATAATGCCGAGGCGATTACTATGTCTGGTCAGCTTTCCATTCGTTGGATTGAAAAAAAAATGAATATCTTTATGAATAAGGTATGTAAAACAACTGATATTGATTATGTTATTGCGGCGGATACAGATTCGATTTATGTGACTTTTGAAAAGCTTATACCTGATGGTTCTAATGAACTCGACGCTGTCAATTTAATTGATAAGTTTTGTGAGAGTAAAATACAGCATTATATTAACAGCTGTTATGACGAGCTAGCAGGTATGATGAATGCATATCAACAGAAAATGCAAATGAAGCGTGAAACCATTGCCAATAAAGGTATTTGGAAAGCGAAGAAAATGTATATTCTTAATGCCTGGAACGTTGAAGGTGTGCAGTATGATAAGCCAAAGCTGAAGATTCAGGGTATCGAGGCAGTTCGTTCATCAACTCCGCATGTTTGTCGTGAAAAGATTAAACAGGCTCTGACTATTATTATGAATCAAAATGAAAGCGATCTTATCAAGTTTAACGAGAAATTTCGCGAAGAGTTTATGTCACTTCCTTTTGAAGATGTTGCTTTTCCCCGTGGTGTTAAAGGCATAAGTAAATATTCAGATAAAAATAGTATTTATGGTAAAGGAACTCCTATTCAGGTTCGTGGAGTTCTTCTATATAATCATTTGATCAAGCGTCATGGTATTGGTAACCTTGCACCAATTCAAGATGGCGATAAGATTAAGTTTGTTTATTTGAAAACACCTAATCCTATTAATGAAACTGTTATCGCCGCAATAGATACTCTACCAAAAGAATTTGGTTTAGATTCATATATCGATCGAGATACCCAGTTCAATAAGTCTTATCTTGAACCACTTCGTTCAATTGCGGATTGTATTGATTGGAAAATAGAACAACTAGCAACATTGGAGGATTTCTTTGGCTAAAGATAAAGAATATGATTTCGGATTTACTTTTGCAAATGAAGATGAATTGGTAACAGATACATCACGTGAAAAGTTAATTCAGCTTCGTGATATGATCATGCCACTTCTTAATAATTTAAAAAAAAATCCCGATAAAGAAATGATTAAGTGGCCCAATAGAATAACATCTATTGATGCTATGATCGCTAAAATTAACACTCTTGTAGAATAGGAAATAAAATGTCACTTAAGGAAAAGCTTATCAAGAACAGTACCATCGATTTGACAGCAAGCTTGCTTGACTCGAAAATTTTCACCAAGAAAGATATGATTCCCACATCTGTTCCAATGATTAACGTTGCTTTGTCCGGCTCTGTTGATGGTGGTATTACTCCTGGTCTTACTATGTTGGCCGGTCCATCAAAACACTTTAAGTCAGGTTTCTCGCTCCTGTTAGCAGCTGCCTTTCTAAAGAAGTATAAGGATGGTATTATCCTTTTCTATGACTCTGAGTTTGGTACTCCTCAGTCATACTTTACTACTTTCGGTATTGATCTTGAATCTGTTGTTCATACTCCTATTACTGACGTTGAAGAACTGAAGTTTGATATTATGACACAGTTGAAGAGCATTGATCGTGGTGACCATGTTATGATTTTGGTTGACTCGATTGGTAACTTGGCTTCGAAAAAAGAAATTGAAGATGCGCTGAATGAAAAGTCAGTTGCGGATATGACTCGTGCCAAGCAGCTTAAGTCTCTATTCCGTATGATTACACCTCATCTTTCGCTTAAAAACATTCCAATGGTTGCTATCAATCATACCTATATGGAAATTGGTATGTTCCCCAAAGCTATCGTCAGTGGTGGTACTGGTGCATATTATGGTGCTGATAATATCTGGATTATCGGTCGTCAGCAAGATAAGGATGGTACTGAAATTGCCGGATATCATTTCGTTATTAATGTTGAGAAGTCTCGTTTTGTTAAAGAAAAGTCAAAAATTCCGATTACGGTTTCATTTGATGGTGGTATTAATCGTTGGTCTGGTCTTCTGGATGTGGCGATTGAAGGTAACTACATTGTTAAGCCAAAGGTTGGTTGGTATGCTACGGTTGATAAGGAAACTGGTGAAGTACGTCAGCCAAGCAAGAGAGCCGCTGATATTGTGGACAATAAAGAGTTTTGGATGGATATGTTCAAAAACACTGATTTTGCCCAGTACATCGAAAGTAAGTACAAGATGGCGATGGGTCCTATAATGGATAATGACGATGAAGAATAAAGTAATCTCCACTTTCTACTCTGATGACCTACGAAAGCAAGTGGATATTGTTGAAATTGGCAATGGCGATATTTTCGCCCTTGACTACTACTATGATAAAGAGTATACTAATTCTAGAATATTGGCCGAGTGTTCAATAAAGGAAGCAGAACTGGCAGCACAAGAATATGTATTAGAAAAATCTATTTGATGAGGGAAATAGCATGGCAATCGAACGGACCATTTTTAGCAATTTATTATACAATGAAGATTATGGTCGTAAAGTTATTCCTTTTCTTAAGGAAGAATATTTCACGGATTATTGTGATAAAGTCGTTTTCGAACTCATCAGTGAATACGTAAAGAAATATAATGCATTCCCATCTAAGGAAGCTATGGCCATTGACCTAACTAACAAGAGTGGTTTGGGTGAGGAAAGTTTTCGAAATATTGCAGATACTATTTCTAAATTTGATCGCGATGAAGATACTAAAATCGAGTGGTTGCTTGATCAAACTGAAAAGTTTTGTCAGGAAAAAGCCGTTTATAATGCTATCATGTCATCAATTCAAATCCTTGATGATAAAACTGGTAAAACTTCCAAGGGTGGTATTCCTCAAATTTTGAGCGACGCTCTTGGTGTATCTTTTGATACACATATCGGCCATGACTTTCTTGAAGATGCCGAGGCTCGTTTTGAGTTTTATCATATGAAGGAATCACGTGTTCCTTTTGATATTGAATATATGAATAAGATCACACAGGGCGGCTTGCCTAAAAAGACATTGAATATCGCTCTTGCCGGTACTGGTGTTGGTAAGTCTCTCTTTATGTGTCACTGTGCTGCTGCTAATATGACAGCTGGTCTGAATGTTCTTTATATTACGCTAGAAATGGCCGAAGAAAAGATCGCAGAACGTATTGATGCTAATTTGCTGAATACTCCGGTACAAGAGCTTATCAGTATGCCCAAGGAAATGTATGATAATAAAGTTGCTCGTATCCGTAAAAAAACTACTGGTAAAATTATTATCAAGGAATATCCGACCACATGCGCTGGGTCGGCAAACTTTCGCCATCTTCTAAATGAGTTGAAGCTCAAGAAAAATTTCGTTCCGGACATCATATATATTGATTACCTGAACATTTGTATGTCATCGAGGTTAAAACATGGAACCGGAGTCAATTCTTATACCCTTGTCAAAACGATCGCAGAAGAACTACGAGGACTTGCAGTGGAGTTCAATGTTCCTGTCGTCTCTGCGACTCAAACAACTCGAAGCGGATATTCGAACAGCGACGTGGGACTGGAAGATACAGCAGAATCCTTTGGACTCCCGGCCACAGCTGATTTTATGTTTGCACTCGTCACGTCCGAAGAACTGGAAGAACTCAATCAAATTATGGTTAAGCAGCTCAAGAATCGCTATAATGATCCAGGGCTTCATCGTCGCTTTGTTGTTGGTGTGGATCGCAGCAAGATGCGGCTTTACGATGTAGAACAATCAGCACAGGATGAGCTTATGGACGACAAGCCTGTGATGGATAAGGGAAAGTTCATGTCCGAAGATATGGAACGTAATATGCCCCGTAAGAAGTTTGATAAAGGAAAGTTTGAGGGCTTCAAGTGAAAATAGTTGTTGACTTTTGTTATCAACTGGGGTATAATATGTTTTTGGATAGGAGCTTTTGATGAAGCGTGAAATTGATAACGAGACGCTAATGGTTCATCTTCAAAATTATATGTGTCAAGATCACATTCGACTCGTTGACAATCAACTGGGAGAAAGCTTGATTAATCCTACTTATTTGTTTAAACTTTGTATGAATGTTATTGAACTACAAACCCAAGAACTAACTATTCTTCGTGATCAAAATCGAGATTATCAAAATGAATTGCGTTTTGTTGGACGTCGTTTGGAGGCTTTATGAATTATAAAATTGTCGAAAAAGATAAGAAGTTTTTGGTCATTGAAACTAAAACTGATCAGATCATTGATCAGTATAACACTCGTCAAGAGGCAAAAGAACGGCTACGGTTTCTAAATTTAGGTGGCGCTTTTGATGGATTTTCTCCATCTTTTATTCTAAAAAAGAATTTTTTATACTGAAAAAGTTGAACAGCTGACTAAATAATATATACGATTAAAATATGTATTGCGCACAGTCGCAAGAGGCACGAGTCCAGGAGACACGGAATAGTTGGGAGCAAATGGTGGGGTTCCACCCAACCATATTTTATCGTTACAGGCGGGTCCGAAAGGGCTCGCCTTTTTTTATGGTTTAAGTTTAGATAAATACTTAAAATTATTCGGAGATTTTTCATGCTATCATTCAATACTTTCTGTATCATAAATTATATCCCATCAAGTTATGGCGACATAACAGAAGAATTGAATGATGCACAAAAAGCTGCTGTTGATAAATGGACAAAAACAAATCGTGCACAAGAAATATCAAGTCATGTAATTCCCCCAGGACAAGATAGAATTTCAATACCATTGGGCGGTGGCGAAGCTGATACAGCAGTTCCACACCCAGATGTTCAACAACATCTTGAAAATAATGGATATAAGATATCTGATTATAAAGCAGGACTTGTACAGGATCCGAAATACCCAAATAGATCTTTAAAAATTGGTGGTGTACTTCAGAAAACTGGTGCATCTCCAAATCTTATGAAAACATATCAAAACGATCCTGCCAGAAGCGCATCTAGAGTTGGTAGCGGTGGTTTGCATGTAGTTATTTCACGTCATCCACATGATGTTGCTGGTATGTCAACAAATCAAGGTTGGAGATCATGCATGGCTTTGGATCCAAGAGGTAGAGTAGGAAACGGTAATGATGGCTTTGATACTTTGGATAATGCTGGTCAATTTAGTCATTATCTTAAAGCTGATGTTCAGCATGGAACTCATGTTGCATACCTTGCTCATGCTGATGATCCAGAGGCTAAAAATCCAATAGCAAGAATTGCTCTTAAACCATTCGAACCTGAAGATAAAACAAAATCAACTATTTTAAGCCCCGAAGAAAAAATATATGGTACTTCGGATAATATATTTGGAGATACAGTTAGAAAATGGGCTGCAACTAATTTTCCTCCAGACCCAAATACTGTATACAATAAAAATCCAAAATTATATGATGATGATAAAAGAAGTAGTATCGCATCATCACCTGACCCATTGTTAAATTCTAAAAATTCAATAACTAGAGCAAAAGCTTTTGATCCAAATCAAGAGGGTGTTACCGCAAATCATATATCAAGAGGTCTTAAAGATAAAGATAGAAAGGTCAGATTGGCTGCTATTACACATGCTAATGCGAATCAAGAACATATTGCCACAGCTTTAAAAGATGATGATGGTGGCGTTGTCACAGCCGCAATACAACATCGTAATGCATCTGCAGAGCAAGTTAATTTTATTGTGGATCATCCAAATCCACAAGCTAAATTGGCTGTGGCTAAAAATCCTAATTTAACTTCAGATCAAATTAGTAGATTATTAAAAGATAAAACTAAAGGTGATTACGGTGATTTAATTGTGGCACAGGCAGCAGCTGAACATCCGAATTTAAATTCGGATCATATCAGTTATATATTAAAAACAAAAAATTCAAAACTTAAACATATTGCTCTGCAACATCGTAATGTTTCAGAAGATAATATTAATGAAGCGTTGCAAGATACAGATTATGTTACTAGAGCTACCGCCATACAACATCGTAAAGTTACGACAGAACAAATTCATAATGCATTAGATGATAAAAATTCAGACGTTCGATATAACGCAGTTGCGAATAGAAATGCCTCTTCTGATAATATACATAAAGCATTAGACGATAAAAATAAAGACGTTAGATTAGCTGCTATTATGAATGAAAACGCTTCTTCTGACAATATCTATAAAGCATTAAATGATAAAAATGCAGAAGTTCGTAGAGAAGCTATGGTACATCCTAATGCAACAGCAGAGCATATCGAATATGCTCTTAATAAAAATAAAAATGATATCAATTCTGAAGGTAGATTGAGCAAAATAGGTTTCAGAGGCGCTTATGTTCCATTAGAACATTATAAGGCTAAAGATATTACCGCTGCTATGGGTAATAACCCATCAACACAATTGGCCAGAGTATTATTGAATCATCCAGAGGCAAATGCCACTCATCATCAAATAGCATTAACTCATCCGGATATGGAAATTCGTAGACTAGCAATGAAAAAATTAGGGAAGTAACATGATCTCATTTAAATCTTTTGATTTTAATATAGTCGAAAGTGTCGCATCTAATGATAGTCGACATTATTTCGATCTTGATGATACATTGTTCCATCATGATAACTCTAAGTTAAGAGTTCACGTTCATGATCAGAGTAATAGAAGAGTTCGAACTTTAACCAGTTCTGAGTTCAATAGACATCAGTTACCACCTGGTCATGCTTATGATTTCAGTGAGTTCAGATCATCAAGGATATTTGGTGAGTCATCAAAACCAATTCGCAAAATGATTGCCAAATTAAAAGGCATACATAAGAACGGTGGTAAAGCTGAAATTTTAACGGCTCGTTCCGACTTTGATGATAAAGATGCGTTTGCTCATCATATGAAAAAATATGGTATTGATCCAGGTCAAATTCATGTTCGTCGTGCTGGTAATATGGTTGGTATGAGATCACCACAAGCCAAGGCTGCTATCGTCAGTCAGGCGATTCAGGAAAATGGTTTAAAGAAAGTGCACCTTTATGACGATCATCCTGATAATTTAAACGAGTTCCTCAAATTGAAAAGTAAACACCCTGACGTTGAATTTCATGCACATCATGTTGAACATGATCCGGAAACTGGTAACGTCAATATAACAACAACATCAGTAATTCCGAAGGATAAAAAATAATGTTTAAATTTGCTGAATATTTGATAGAAGCTGCTAAAAAAGTAAAAAAACAAGGCGATTTTAAACCAGGAGATGCAGCTGGTAAATTATTTGAACTTTTAAAAGGTCGCGAACATAATGGTGGCAAATTTCCTGATTCGTATAGAGTGGAAGGAAAAACGCCAGAAAATATTCATGACAAAACTGCTAAAATTCTTTTTGGCGATCAATACAAAGACCACCCAGTATACAAAAATATGGTTGATGCAGCTAAAACATCTTCAGAAATGACAGAAAGATGGGTTGCTGGTAGACATCAACATGATAGAACAAAAGGCTTTAATCGTTTTGTATGGACATCACAGCCATCTGATCCTGAAAAATTTCTAGGAAGTAAACCAGAAAAACCTGTTGGTGATAATATGGCTGAATTATCCCATGGCGGTAATCATGCTTTTTCTGAAAAAGTTACAGATATTGGTAGCCATATTAATTATGCTAATCCAGGCGTTCAAAATTTTGAAAGAATGACTGGTAGAAAATTATCTCAACATAATGAACCATACGCAAAAGTTCTTACAAAACATGGAATTCGCGGCGCTGCAGGAACAGATTTCCTTAAAAAAATTATTCCAGGCAGAAGACAAACAGATTATGTTAATACACCTAAAGAACAAAAAATAGCCGATGAAATAAATGCAGCATATAACGAACGTAATAAAAGTTACGGGCGAGATATGAGAGATGCATTTAGCGATATGGCAGAAAAAGATAAAAAAGATGGTGGTACAAGATTAAGAGATGCTATTTTTAATGCTGTTACACCTTCTCGAGAAACGCCAACAACAGTTACTCATACAGAATTAAATTCTGATGGCACTCACCACAGAACACGTGTTTATGATTTACACGAACATATTAACCAATATCTTGATCAATTTCATGGATTACACATTCAACCAAATGAAAAAGATCCAGCTAGTGTAACAATTCATGGTATTCATAAAAAAACTGGCGAAGTAATGCCTATCTCTAGAATGGCAGTATATAGTTCTGATAAAAGTCAAATTTCTCCACGTGGATCAATGACACTTCCTAGTGAAAATCATAAAAATGTACAGTATCTTAATGAATTAGATACTTCTGGTAAACACGGAAATTCTATGGATCAATATTCTTTAAATTCTTCTGCACAAAGACCTACTGCTAGAGTTAGGGTTTCGCAAAAAGATTTTCCTGATAAACCTAAACCAACAAAACCAAAACGTGCAGCGAAACCAAAGGTAGCGGCTGCACCTAAACCAACAAAACCAAAACGAGTAAAACCTTTTAAAGAAGTTATAGCACCAGCACCAGTTGTTCGGCCACAAAGAAGACAACGTGTAAGAACTCCTATATCTAGTGCACCAGTTGCTGCAGCTCCATCAACACAGTCATTGTTAAATAGACCTAGACCCGGAGTAAAAAAACTATTAACTCAAAGTTCTGCTGCAGGGTATCATGTTGGTCAAATTGGCAATAAATCGGTCGAGGAAAAAGTATAATGTTTAATTTTAAAAGTTTTCTTACAGAAGATGCATCTGATCCAGGAACTAAACTTGGACATATTACACATGCGCATAGATCGATGTTTGTTTTTGCTAAACCAAGAAAAAACAAAACAACTGGTGAAATTTTACCACCTACCGATGAAGAAAAATCAACGGGCGGTGATGCAGGTATTGCTATGACCGATAAAATGCTTAGATATGCCCATAATCATCTTCGTGGTGCGGCTGTACCAAATAATGTTACTGTTACTGAAAAAATGGAGGGGTCGCCTTCATTCCTTATAAGAAAACATAGGGGCGTAACTAGCGTTGGTTATAAGGGCGCTGTGGGAAAAGACGGAAAAATATCAGAAGACAAAATGGCGTCAACACATGAAGATATTGATAGACTTTTTGGTCACGCTCCTGGTCTTGCTGATAAAATGCATAGACTACTTGATCATGGCGGTAAAATATTACCAGATAGTCCGAAAATTTTCTCCGGAGATTATATGGGCGATCCTAGCGAACTTCATAGCGACGCCCATCAGCATTCAATACTTCCGAATGCAATAGCATATCATTTTGGTAAAGATACACCAGAAGGTATTAAAGCAAAAAATGCAAAAATTATCATTGCTTTACATAGCCAGTATACACCAAAATCTGGTGCAGAACCTATTGATAAAAAAACTAGAGATTCATTTGTAGATCATCCAGATGTCCATAATATGGATCCAACTGTGAATGTTAATCCTCAAAATTATACACCTGAAGAACAAGCTGAATATGCATTGCATATGAAAAACGCTGCAAAAACATATTCTAAAATAAAAGAAGATAGTAAAGATTCGCCAGGAAATGGGTTTAACGATGTTATGCGTCGTCATGGTGAAAATATAGAATCTTATATGTCTCATACTATTAGAAACGATCTTACTCCTTCTGTACAAGGATATATTGATCATTTAAATTCAAAATCAGCTGCAAGATTAGCAAAACCATTATCCGACAAAGTTAAAAACAACGAGTCTAGAAAACATGCAGATAATGTAGCTGATGTTATTGCCAATCAACACCATATTAAAAACTCTTTCGATTTAATGAATCATTTTAAAAATGCACAAGAAGTGCTTAGAAAAGTTGCGGCTAAAAATTCACCATTTAGCACAAGTATTAATGGCGAAGCATCAGAAGGAGAAGGTTTAGTTGTTACTCTTCACCATCCAGATGGCACAACAAGTTATAATAAAGCAGCAAATCCTTGGTTTACCAAATATAATTTAACTGGTGGCGGTGCAGTTGCACAAAGACAAGCTTCTGCCAAATTAACAGCTCCAGCTTCAGAGGCTCCATCACCCACACCTGCACTAGCAGCGCCAATTAAAGAAGATGTTGAAAAACCTGGTTCTCATGGTGTTATAATTGGTGGATTTTCTCCATATACAATAGCGCATCATAGCGTAGTTAATACTATGCAAAATGCAGGCCATGATTCTAATAATGTTTTCGTAACAAAATCAACAGGCCGTCCAATACCAATTGAAAATAAAATTGATGATATAAAAAATGCTGCTGGCCCTAATGTGAATGTAAGTCCAACAGTAACACCATTTCATGCGCTTCGTGATATGTGGAATTCCGGTAAAAGAGGATCTGTTACAATTTATGGTGGTTCAGATCGTAAAACTATGGCGGATCGACTTAGAGATTATAAAGATGTGGAAGGTGAACATGGATTTAATGTGCATTTTCATCAAGTTGGTGGGGAAAGAAAATCTGGCGCACAGGGAATGGACGGTGTTTCTGGAACAGCAGCACGTGCTGCAAAATCACCAGAAGAACTTAAAAAAGTTTTACCACCAGCTAATTACGACCGTGCCGAAAGGATATTTAATGACATTAATACTCCACAAGAAGTTAAACCAAAAAAAGCTAAAGCTCGTGCAATAAAAGAAGCGTGGACATCTTTTCGTTCATTTAGATAATTTAACCAAAAACAAAGAAACCTAAATAACCTTGTTAGTGCAGTAAGGCTATGGCAGACCTGCAGATTGTTTTTGGATAAGCCTAAAGGGAAACTCCAATGGTAAAAAAATTTAAAACATTCGAACCACAGTCAGTAGTTGCTGAACACTTTGCAGGCTCTGACATAAGTCTCACTAACGAGCAAAAGCTATCGCTTTATAAAAAATCTCAAAAATCAGGTATCTCGACCGATATTCTTGAAGAAGTATATCGTCGTGGTTATTCAATCTGGAAATCCACATTCAGTGAGACTCCGGAACAATTTGCATTTGAACGTGTTAATTCTTTTATTGCCGGAGGTTTTGCTACTATGCTTGATGAAGATCTAATATCCGAAGTTGCTAAAAAGTTTCAAAATCCAACTGGTGGGTTAAACCAAGCTGGTCGTAATTACTTTAATAAAAAATATGGCAGTAATTTAAAAAAACCAGTTACCAAACCTCCATCAGAAATAACACCTGGATCAGAAGCTGAAGGTCGCCGAAATTCATTTTGTGCACGTATGAGTAAAGTTGAAGGGCCAAAATATAAACCGAATGGCAAACCGACTCGTAAAACATTATCATTACGTAAGTGGAATTGTCACAAAGAAGAAGCTGAACTTCAAGAAAAAACATGTAACTGCTGGGATGGATACAAGCGTGTCCCGGGTACTAAACCATGTGCTCCAGGTTCATGTGCCAGACCTTCGGCTATTAATAAAAAATCTAATGGGTTAGATGAAGTATATTCTGACAAATATATGGAACAAGGTAGAACTTTCTTAAAATTAAAACGAGCCAAAGCAAAAGCGGCAAAAAACCCTCAGGATAAAATTACCAGAGATACAAGCGACGAACTCGTTAAACAATTTCTTGCAAAAGGTGGTAAAATAAACACCATTAAAGAGTCCGAAGATGGCAAATCAAAAATCGGAAAAACGCCAGGACACATGGTATCTATGGAGCAGCCATGGAATCCTGAAGATCCAAATGCAGGACATAGAAAAACTTTCCATAAAAAAATGGAAAAAGAGAAAAAAGAACGTGAAAAGATGCAAGAGCGTTATGAAGGCGCAGAGAAAACTTCAAAAGATTTTAGGAAGCCAAACAGTCGTTTTGTTGGAAGCGACGAATTAACAAAGGTTTATAAAAAAATGACACCAAAAGAATCAACATTAACGACAATTAAAAGAGTTATTGCTGAAGGTAGAAAAGATGTTATAAGATTGCAGACATCTCTTGGTATGAGCCCCAAACAACGAGATGGTATAATTGGTCCTATAACTAGAAAAGCTATGGCCGATAGACCAGATCTTTCTCAAAATATGAACAAGCCAGCTGATGAACCTTCTACACCGAAAGCATCTGAGCCAGTAGCTTCAAAAAATGATACGAAACCATCTGAAACAAAGGCACCAACACCAGAGCCTACACCTACATCATCTAAGCCAAAAACACCAGAGATGCTAGTTAAGCCAGATAGCAGAAATCGTTCGGATGCAGATAATCTACAGCGTGGTATAGAAAGACAACAGTCGGCCGTTCATAAAGATGCCGTTGGTCGTCTTATGAAAAATACTGACGATCCCATAATGCGCAAATACATGTCAGCTGGTAAACACGATGACGACGAAGGTCGTAGTAGCAATGATATTATGCTTGGCAGTAGACATGATGGTGGTGCTGGACTCGACGATAAAGCAAAAGTAAAAGATGTAGTATCAAATCCAACTGGTGGTGCTAATCTTCGTGCCAACAATCCATTTGCAGATTCGCAGGAAAATGAATCAGGTAAAAAGAAAAGATAAAATTACGAATAAATATTAAAAAGGATATTAAAATGTTTACATGGTTTAAAAATTTATTCAAATCAAAAGTACAAGTTACCGAAGAAAAAGTAACAGTTAATAACGAATCTGAATCTATAGCAGTTATTGCCAATATTAATCCAATGATTGCTGCGACTTCTTTCGCTATAATGTCAAATGAAGAAAAAAACACCGAACGTCGTATTGCCACTGAAAAATTGGTCGCTAAAAAGGTAGCGAAAAAAAAGTCAGCTGGTAAAAGACCATATGTTAAGAAAGTAAAGTAACATGAAAGAACTCGTTGATGCTCTGAAAGTTGTTCTTGCGGACACTTTCGCATTATATCTGAAAGCTCATTATTTCCATTGGAATATTGAGGGTTCGAACTTTGTTCAGTATCACGGGTTTCTTGATGGTCTTTATAATGAAGTTTGGGGAGCCGTTGATGCTGTTGCAGAACATATTCGCACACTCGATGCATATGCTCCAGGTTCATTTACTAGATTTAAAGAGTTAACAACTATTACTGATGAACTTGCTATTCCATCTGCGATTGCAATGTTAACTAAGCTTGAAGCTGATAATCAGAAAGTGATTGATTCATTAACGAAAGCGTACAAATTAGCCGAATCAGCTAATAAATGTGGCCTCAGTAACTTTCTTCAGGATCGTATCGATACTCACGAGAAACATTCTTGGATGCTTCGTTCAATCGTAAAGGCGTAAAAGATGTCAGACAATTACTTAAGCTTAGAGCACAAAATCAGATTGGTTAAAGAAGCTTCGCAGGAAAATAGCACGCTTCGACAAGTTGCTCATACTTTAGCTGGTAGAAAAGAGCCACCTAAAGACTTTAGTGTTACTAGCAGTAACAATAAACTTAATAGACCTGCACCTTTAGGTACAGAACGTAGAGCTGCTGATGAAGATGATAAACAAAATATTAGAGGTGTTATTAAATCTTTAACAGGTACAGATAATAATGGACCTGAAGCTGAAGGCGGTGGTAATGTTAAAAAAAGAATTTCTTTAGAACATGCCATCAGAACAGTTCATGAAGGTCTTCTTCATAAGGGCGATAAGTTTGCCCCAAAAGGTGACACTGCAATATTTCGTTCGGGTCCTACCGGTAAAGGCTCTGATGTTGGTGATGATCGTGTAAGTAATCTTGATGTCAACAAAATTTCAGCTGCTGCCAGAAATAAAGTTTTATCAAAAAACGATGATGTTGTCGAAGGAATGTCTGATATGGGTAATGTTTCTGCCCAGCAGAATGTTTCTTATTCAGAGGGTGGTAAAAAAAAGAAACAACTCGAAACTGAGGGTGGTGCACTAGGTGCACTAGATACTGGTGCTAGGTTATTAATACCGGGATATGATGCTTATCAAGAATTGAAAGCTGGTAATTTTGGTAGAGCAGCACTATCAGCAGGTATTGATCTGGGCGCTGCTGCCCTCACGCCAATTACTGGTGGTGCATCATGGTTAGGTAGAACTGCCCTCAAAGGAGGTGTAAGAGCTGGTGAACATATTGCTGTATCTGGTGCTGGAAAAGCAGCTGTTAAAGGCGCTGAACAAACTACAGCAAAATCAGCAATAAACCCTAGTAGAATTGCCGATGCTGCTGATCTTGCTGTTTCTGGTTCCAATTTATCTACTGGATCTTCTGGATCTTCTGCTATTCCGGGTGCATTAACTGGTGTCAGTAGTGCATCACTTGCACCACAACCTACGCCTAGAAAATCAACTTCATCAACGAGATCACGTAAATTATCACCTAATCCTAAACCTTTAGTAAAAGAAGATTCAACTGTTCCTAATGAAGGTAATGCACCGTCAGTGGCATCTCTTTCGGCGGCAGGTGCACCACAAGAAGAGAGCGGAAAGAAAAAGAAATTGAAGGAAGAATCAGGTACAGCTGATCGTCGCACAATTGAAAATGTTGCTCGTCCAAACTCAGCGAATTCACCATTCGATAGAAAATCAAAACTCGCTAAAAATTCTGAAATTAAACAGAAAGTTATTGACGAGAATGTCAGAAGATTGTCAACTGTAAGAGAAGCTATCGAATATAAAAAACAGCAAGATATCGAAGAGGGTATCGGTGATATTCTTAAGGGTGTTGGAAATGTGGCAAGCAATGTAGTTTCAAAACTTGGTTCTGGTCTTAGATCAGTTGCATCAAACGTAGTTGCCAAAGCCAACAAAGTAAGATTACCAAAAGTAGCTATAGAAACTCCTTCAGCTGCTCCTGTCGAACCTGATGCTTTTTCAGCAAAAGAAATTAATAAAGATATTCAATCGCCTGGTGCGCAATTGGTAAAAGGATTTGCTCTTGGTGTAACTGGTCAGGCATATTCGCCTTGGACTAGAAATAGTAACACTAAAGATCCTAAAGATCCTAAAGATCCCAATGATCCAAAAAAGTCAAAACCCCCAGTAAATACAACAGATATGCAAGGCGTTGTAAAACCAACATCATTTGCTCCTGGTAAAAAACCGATGAGCGAAGGTGCACCGGAAAACACAATTCATACTATTAGAAAAAACACTATTATGGGTGCTGTTGCTGATAAAAAACGGGCCAGTAAAGAAACACCAGTAGAATTCAATCCACCCATGAAAAAACCAGATCCTAACAGTACAGCATCTTAAGGAAACAAAAATGTCAGATAAAAAAACAATCGTAGACGCTCTTTTCGAAGTACAGCGTCGTATTAATGAACAGCGTATGAAAAATTCAATGAGAAACGTTAATGCTGTTAATGAAGAAGGACTTTTGGGCGACCCAGAAAAATTTAATACAAGAAGAGATGCTGCTATAAAAGCGAAAAGAGAACAAGCTGCAGCAGCGGTTCCAACAGCCGCCAAAGCGGCTGAACTTCGTACACCACCGGTTGCACCAGCAACAGAAAAAGCCGCCCGAACTGATTTAAAACCTCTTTTTGATAGAGCGGCTGGTGCTCGGGCGGCTTCGGCCATGGGCGTCTTCAGGCCGGATGCAGCAACAGCTGCTGCACCACCAGAAAAAGCCGCCAGAACTGATTTAAGACCACTTGTCGATAGAGCGTATGGTGCGCGTCGAGCTCGTCCTGATGCGGCTACACTTCTTGATCGTCAACAGAGTAGAGATGTTGAAACGATGCGAAACTCTGATGACCCTACTCTTGGCTCTCGCATGAACGTACCAGAACCCCCTAGAGCAAATTTGGGAGCTAGGATTGCTGATCCAAACTCTGCAACACCAGAAAAACCATCAGCGCCAGCAGCTTCTCAAAAACCAATAGCACCAAGAACATCTGAAATATCTGCATCACAACAGGCAGGAGTTCCTGATGCTCGTATTCGAACACAAAATATAGCACCAAGAACATCTGAAATATCTGCATCACAACAGGCAGGAGTTCCTGATGCTCGTATTCGAACACAAAATATAGCACCAAGAACATCTGAAATATCTGCATCACAACA
>Ga0209499_1000064_pt1 | contig 71774 bp, 75 predicted proteins | sample C_130208_EF_Meta_FD_187306 | JGI IMG/M metagenome (GOLD analysis project Ga0209499, IMG submission 187306) | Freshwater microbial communities from Lake Croche, Canada to study carbon cycling - C_130208_EF_MetaG (SPAdes) (version 2) | ecosystem: Environmental > Aquatic > Freshwater > Lake...
AAGCCTCATCATCTCCCTAGAAACCGCCATCCTCAAAGACTTGGAAGAGCGCTCTAAAAGTAATGCGACGGATCAAGAAAATAGTGAAAAACCGAAACTTACCGATAGGCTAGGACAGCGTGCCTACCCTTTCCTAGAGCTGATGAAGCAGGCTAAGGCCAAAGATGAACCAGTGATGTGGGGCGTGTAAAGGCTGCACACACTCCACCCCAGTCAAATTTAGTCTATCGAACTTGCTAATTGGCGACGAATGTCTTCAACGGACTCATTACGGCGCTTAGCAAGATCCTCAATCTGATCTGCTGACAACTTACCCACATTGAAATAACGTGCATCTGGATGTGCCAGATAAAAACCGCTGACACTGGAAGCTGGGTTCATGGCCATCGATTCGGTCAAGGTCATGCCAATATCCTCCGAGCCAATGACACGCAATAAATCTTTTTTTACTTCATGCGCAGGGCAAGCTGGATATCCTGGCGCTGGACGAATACCACGATATTCTTCATTAATCATTTGATCGTTCGTTAATACCTCATCAGTCGCATAAGCCCAGAGATCGGTACGAACACGGTGATGCATCAACTCTGCAAACGCCTCCGCCAAACGATCGGCTAAAGATTGCAACATGATTGCACTGTAGTCATCATGCTTTGCATGGAACTCAGCCACTTTTTTCTCAACCCCATGGCCAGTCGTCACAGCAAAGCAGCCCAGATAGTCGGCCACATGTGAATCTTTCGGCGCTACATAATCCGCTAAGCAACGATTAGGTCGACGAGCGCCATCAACTACCGGACGCTCAGCCTGCTGACGCAAGTTATGCCAAACAAACAAGGGATGCTCGCGAGATTCATCGCTATACAAAACAATGTCATCACCTATCGTATTTGCTGGATAGAAAGCCACTACAGCATCGGCCTGCAACCACTGACCTTTGATTAATTTATCTAAGAGCGCCTGGCCGTCTTCAAATACTTTACGAGCCTCTACGCCAACGATTTCATCATCCAAGATTGCTGGAAACTTACCAGCCAAATCCCAAGTCTGAAAAAATGGTGTCCAGTCAATGTATTTAGCGATATCACTTAAAGCAAAATTCTTGAAAACACGACGCCCAATAAACTTCGGCTTCTCAGGCACATAATGTGCCCAATCAATCAGCTCGCGATTCTTACGCGCAGCTTCTAATGAAATAGTTGGAGACGCTTTTTTATTGGCATGCTGCTCACGAATACGTACGTAGTCATCGCGCAGATCCTGAATAAATTTCTTGGCGCTTTCATCTGATAGCAAACTTGAAGCTACTGATACAGAGCGGGAAGCATCAGGCACATAGACCACCGGCCCATCGTAATGCGGTGCAATCTTAACTGCGGTATGCACACGAGAAGTGGTAGCGCCACCAATCATGAGCGGAATTTGACGCTCACGGAAATAATCGTCACGCTGCATCTCTTGCGCAACGTAAGTCATCTCTTCTAAGGATGGGGTGATCAAACCAGATAGACCAACAATATCTGCTTTTTCTTCTTTGGCACGCTTCAGAATTTCTGAGCAGGGCACCATCACACCCATATTGGCAACTTCAAAGTTATTACATTGCAGCACTACCGTCACAATGTTTTTGCCAATATCGTGCACATCACCTTTCACGGTGGCCATCACAATCTTGCCTTTGGCTTTTGCTTCGCCACCAGAGGCAATGTGCTGACGCTTCTCTTCCTCAATGTAAGGAATCAAAATGGCTACCGCTTGCTTCATCACACGAGCGCTCTTAACCACTTGAGGTAAAAACATCTTACCGGCGCCAAATAAGTCACCAACGACATTCATACCATCCATCAGAGGACCTTCGATAACCTCAATCGGACGACCACCTCCACCCATAATTTGAGCGCGCAGCTCTTCAGTGTCACCTTCAATAAAGGTAGTGATTCCATGTACTAAGGCATGGGTTAAACGCTCACGCACCGAGGCTTCACGCCACACCAGGTTTTCTACTTGCTTTGCGCCGCCACCTTTAAATTGGTCAGCAATATCTAGCAAGCGCTCAGTTGGAGTCTTGCCGTCTTTTTCTTTAAAGCGATTGAGGACTACATCCTCAACACGCTCACGTAATTCAGGATCTAAGTCTGCGTAGACGCCAAGCTGTCCCGCATTAACAATACCCATATCCATGCCAGCCTGAATGGCGTGATATAGGAACACGGTATGAATGGCTTCACGTACGCGATCGTTACCGCGGAATGAAAAGCTGACATTAGAAACGCCGCCACTGATTTTCGCGCCCGGCAGATTTTCTTTAATCCAGCGTGTAGCATTAATGAAATCTACTGCATAGTTATCGTGCTCTTCAATACCAGTGGCAATTGCAAAGATATTAGGATCAAAAATAATGTCTTCTGCTGGAAAGCCAAGCTCATTAACGAGAATTTGATAACAACGCTGACAAATTTCTGTCTTACGCTTGAATGTGTCTGCTTGACCTACCTCGTCAAATGCCATTACTACAGATGCAGCACCGTAACGACGAATCAAGCGGGCTTGTTTTCTGAAGGACTCTTCACCTTCTTTGAGTGAAATCGAGTTCACAATCGGCTTTCCCTGAATGCACTTCAGGCCCGCCTCAATTACGCTCCATTTAGAGGAGTCAATCATGATCGGCACGCGCGCAATGTCTGGCTCTGAAGCAATCAAATTCAAGAAGCGCGTCATCGCCGCTTCAGAATCCAACATCGCTTCATCCATATTGATATCAATGACTTGAGCGCCATTTTCAACTTGCTGCCTAGCAACTACTAAAGCCTCATCAAATTGATTATTTAAAATCATGCGCGCAAATGCTTTGGAGCCCGTTACATTAGTACGCTCACCAATGTTCACAAAGCGGACATCAGCTGTAACGTTAAAAGGCTCTAAGCCTGAAAGCTTCATCGGCGGCATTGCTTTTACGGTCTTACTCATGCTGGCAGCTCCGCACTCTCGCGATAAAAAAGTCGGGGCTTACGCTGCGAAACTGCATTAGCAATCGCGCGAATATGATCTGGCGTAGTTCCACAGCAGCCACCTACTAGATTGACTAAACCATCTTTTGCAAAACCATCAACCAAGCTAGAAGTAATATCCGGAGTTTCATCAAAGCCCGTGTCACTCATTGGGTTGGGCAGACCGGCATTGGGATAACAAGATACTGCAACATCACAGATGCGGGATAGTTCAGCAATATAAGGGCGCATCAGTGCTGCACCTAAGGCGCAGTTCAAGCCAAAGGTGAGTGGTTTAATGTGGCGCAGGCTATTCCAAAATGCTTCCACTGTTTGGCCGGATAAAATTCGGCCAGAAGCATCCGTCACCGTGCCTGAAATCATCACTGGCAAACGTTCACCTGTTTCTTCAAAGAACTCATCCAATGCAAACAATGCAGCCTTGGCATTAAGTGTGTCAAAAATAGTTTCAACTAAAAATAAATCAACACCACCCTCAAAAAGACCTTCAATCTGCTCTCGATAGGAAGCTCGCAATGCATCAAACGTCACATTACGCGCACCAGGATCATTTACATCAGGAGAAATACTTGCGGTCTTTGGTGTGGGTCCAATTGCACCCGCTGCAAAACGTGGCTTATCAGGCGTAGAGTATTTTTCACAGGCAGCGCGAGCCAATTGAGCAGAGATCACATTCATCTCACGGGCCAAATCAGCCATCTTGTAATCCTCTTGCGCAACTGATGTAGCGCCAAAGGTATTCGTCTCAATAATGTCAGCACCCGCGTCTAAATACTGTTCATGAATCTTGCTGATAATCTGGGGCTGGGTCAGTACCAAGAGCTCGTTATTACCTTTGATATCACCCGGATGACTCTCAAAGCGTTTGCTGCTTGGTAATCCACGGTAATCCCCCTCACTCAGCTTGTATTGCTGAATCATGGTGCCCATAGCACCATCCAAAATCAGAATGCGCTGCTTTAGTAGCTGAGGAAGTGCCTGACCGCGGGTGTAAGGCTGGGATAAACCATTAGATTGCATTGCGTAACCGGGATTAATCTCTAGAATCCTCTATTGTATTGGCAATAAGCCACTTTTATCTGACCCGGAGCTGCCCCTATGTTTGGAACCATCCCTGAATTCAATCAAAGCCTTGAAATGATGAAAACCATGTGGGGTCAGGGAGCGGGCGGGCAAATGCCAGGTCAATTCCCCTTTACCACAGATGCCTCTAAGGCTGCCGGGGGCTTTGGCTCAGCATTTCCAGGGCTAGATACTGACGAACTTGAAAAGCGCATCAAAGACCTGAAAAGTGTTGAAAACTGGCTTAATCTCAACCTCAACATTTTGAAGTCCACTATTCAGGGACTAGAAGTGCAGCATGCCACTATGATGGCACTCAAATCCTTTGGGGATGCCGTTTCAGCAAGCGCCACTGCTGCCACTAGTGAAACTGCTAAAGACTCTGGAACGAAAGCCTCTAAACCACGCAAAACCGCAACACGCCGTCGTCGCAAAGCTGGCGACTCAACCTTCCTCGACGAAGTAGGTAATTCAGGTGAGCAATAGCCTCGCCCATAGCAAATGTCATTTGGTGAATATCTAGTTCACGTCTAAATAAAACCGGCACTATCTCACGAGCAGTTGCTGGTTTTTCACATGCTCCCAGCGTTTCCGCCAAGCGCTCATCATGGTGTGCTTTTAACTGGCCAATCCGCGGCTTCATTCCTGTGAAGGGTTTGCCATGAGATGGCAGCACTAGAGTGTCATCGGGCAAGGGCAAATATCGATCCAAGGAACTCAAATACAGGCCCAAGGGATCTGCATCAGGATCTGCATCGTAGACGCTGACATTGGTAGAGATGCGTGGCAAGAGCATGTCTCCAGAAATTAATACTCCTAAGTCTTTACAAAATAATGAAGCATGTTCAGGTGCATGACCAAATCCCATAATCACTTGCCACTCATGCCCACCAATCAAAATCATTTCGCCATCAATGATGCGGCGATATTGCCTTGGCACACCCGGAACCATATTGCTGTAGTAATTCGAGCGAGCACGAATTTTTTCTAAATCTTCTGGTGCAATGAGTCCATGTTTTTGAAAGTGGTCAGCCGATCCACCACCACCAGCACGCGCACCAACCGCAGCCCCACCCTCTTTATGGCTGAGCCATTGCGCAGTTAAATAATCGGTCATAGAAATCCAGAGCGGCGCCTGCCATTTCTCACAGAGCCATTGAGACAGACCCACATGGTCTGGATGCATATGAGTCACTATCACCCTCAATACTGGCAGGCCTTCTAGTTGCGTTGCAAAGATCTGATCCCAGGCTACTCTTGTCTCATCATTAGCAATGCCGCAATCTACAATGGTCCAGCCTTGAACGCCCTCAAACTCATCCCTTAGCAACCATAGATTGATGTGATCCAAAGCAAACGGTAAGCGCATCCGCAGCCAACGTACACCAGGTGCAAGCTCGATTGAGCTGCCCACTTCCGGTAAAACATCCGCTAAGGGATAATGGATAGAGTTCAGATCGCTGGATTGGTTTTTAGTATTCATCTATTTCTAATTTAGGCTTGCTTTGACAACTGTTCCATCACCTTGTATCAACTGGTGTGACATCAACCCCGACAATGGTTTTTGCCGCGGTTGCTATCGCACACTTCATGAGATTGCTGATTGGTCTGAATTGTCTAACTCAAACAAGCTTGAGATTTTAGAAAAACTACAAGCACGCAAACCTCAAGCTCCACAATAAGTACTGTGGATTACCAAACACTCATTTATTTACATCCACGATTAAACGACCGCGCACATTGCCAGCCATCAGCTCTGCGGCGTACTTTATAGACTCTTCTAAATTAATTTCGTGAGAGATCTCTTCCAAAGTTTTAATATCAACCAACTTACTTAACTGCTCGTAAGCAGCAATGCGTTTTGCTTTTGCTACTGTCACACTATTGATGCCATACAAAGTTACGCCACGCAAAATGAATGGCGCAACAGTCGATGGAAAATCCATACCTTGGGCAAGACCACAGGCGGCAACTGCACCATCACTCTTAGTTTGAGCACAGGCATTAGCTAATGTATGACTACCAACGCTGTCGACTACCGCAGCCCAACGCTCTTTTGCCAAAGGCTTACCAGGGGCTGACAGTACGGCGCGATCAATCACTTCACTTGCACCCAATTTCTTTAAATAATCCGCTTCAGACATTCGTCCTGTACTGGCTACAACGGTGAATCCTAATTTACTCAAAAGCGTAATCGCAAAGCTACCAACTCCACCTGCGGCACCAGTTACTAGCACTTCACCATCGCTAGGCTTTAGGCCATGCTTTTGCAAAGCCATCACGCATAGCATTGCGGTGTAGCCAGCAGTACCAATTGCTAAAACTTGCTTAGCAGTAAAACCCTTTGGCAAGGGAATGAGCCACTCTGACTTCACACGTGCTTGCTGTGCTAAACCACCCCAATGACCCTCGCCAACGCCCCAGCCATTGAGCAGAACCATGTCGCCAACTTTAAATTCTGGGCTTGCGCTTTCTAAGACCTCGCCTGCGAAATCAATCCCAGGAACCATCGGAAAGCTACGCACCACTGGACCTTTGCCGGTAATTGCCAAACCATCTTTGTAGTTGAGTGTGGAGTAGAGCACCTTCACCCTGACATCGCCCTCAGGCAAGCTAGCTTCATCGACTTGAGCAAGCTCAGCCCGATAACCTTGATCATCTTTATTTACCAAAATAGCCTTAAACATGCCTCTTCCTTTTAAAAGCGCCGCATTCTCCACAGCAAATACGTAATGGGTTTATCCTAACGAGCATTGCTGATTATGGAGGTTTCCATGAAAAAAATTCTACTATTAACTACTACTTGTGGTCTAGCACTCATTGGCTGCTCTTCGAGCCAGATTAATATGTCTATGGGCAATATGCGCCTGATCACTTCCAGCGCAACGCCACAAGATGTGATGGATTTTGCCATTACAACTTGTAAGAGTGACTTTTACCAGGGTGCGAGCTTCCTTTCTAAGGCCGGCAAGGAATATCGCTTTAAATGTGTAAAAGCTGAAGAGAACGAAATTCTGACTCCTATTCCAGGCACTACCATTCCGGCTGCAAGCAAGTAAGCCCCTTAACAAGCAAGCATGATGACCCAATTTACTTCCCAAGAGCTCCGTAAGGGATTCTCTTCCTTTGCAACCGGGGTCACAGTGATTACTTGCCTAGATGCGGAACAGCATGCTCATGGCATCACTATCAGCTCTTTTAATACCGTTTCCTTAGAGCCACCGCTGATTTTGTGGAGCCTGAAAAAGCATTCCCGCTTGATGCCTAATTTTGAAGTGGGTCATAAACAATTAATTCATGTACTGGAGCGCTCACAAGAGGCTATGGCGATGCACTTTGCCACCGTGAAAGAAGATCAATTCACCAGCGTCCCCCATAAAATTGCAGCAAGTGGACTTACTCAAATTGAAGGATGCGCTGCGTACTTTGAATGTGAGACCGTATCCGTGCACACTGGCGGCGACCATAACATCATTGTCGCCAAAGTCCTCAACCTAAAGCACGCCCCTGAAAGTCATCCACTCATATTTGCACATAGCAAGTTTATGGGTCTAGATTCATCACTTTAAAAATACTCGAATAGGAATTGAAATGATGCGTTTATGGGGAAGAAAAAGTTCTATCAATGTGCAAAAAGTATTGTGGTGCTTTGCAGAACTGGGGCTAGAAGAAGGCAAAGATTTTGAGCGGATTGACGCTGGCCTTCATTTCGGGAAAAACCGTACGCCCGAATTTCTTGCGCTCAATCCTAATGGCTTAGTACCAACCTTAGAAGACGGCAATCTTGTACTCTGGGAATCCAATACGATCTTGCGCTATCTTCGCAGCCAATACGATCCGACAAACCATTTTCCGGCTGACATTGCCGCCCAGTATCAATCTGAGAAGTGGATGGATTGGCAGGTAGGGACTATGTGGCCAGCATTACGTATCGCCTTTTTAGGGCTAACTCGTACACCTGAAAACGAGCGTAACAAGGAAGCTATTCGTAAGGCTTATCAAGATAGCAATGCGCTATTTTCCTTACTAGATCAGCAGCTGGCAAACCAGCACTATTGCTCTGGAGGCGCATTTAATATTGGGGATATTCCGCTAGCACTTTGCGTAAGCCGTTGGATTTTATTGAATCAAAATTTTCCAGATCAAACTGGGCCCCGTCCTTCTTTACACAATATTGATGCATGGATGCAGCGCATCGAAACGGGAACTAAGTACAGCGTAGTTGCAGAAAAAGAACTAAATATTGTGAAGTAAAGCAATAGCTCAACTAGAAAAGGGTGAACTTGATTCACCCTTTTTCTTTGCTTAATTCAAGAATGTATTACTGCTGCTTAAATTTCTTCTGATGGTGATCTGCGCCAATAAATAAGTACATCGCCGGCACTACAAAGAGTGTAAACAGCGTACCAATTGATAAGCCAGTAAAGATCACAATACCCATCGATTGACGGCCAGCAGCGCCTGCACCAGAAGCAATTACTAGAGGTACCACGCCTAATACCATCGCGGCAGTCGTCATTAGGATCGGGCGTAAACGTACGCTACTAGCCTCTACGATAGCGTCCAACTTACTACGACCAGCCTCTTGTAACTCATTAGCAAATTCCACAATCAAAATACCGTGCTTACTAATCAGCCCCATCAATGTAACCAGTCCAACTTGGGTATACACATTCAAGGTTGTGAATCCCAAATTAATGAAGATCAGCGCTCCGAATAAAGCGAGTGGTACTGAAACTAAAATGACGATGGGGTCGCGGAAGCTCTCAAACTGGGCGGCCAAGACCAAGAACACAATTAAGATCGCAAAGAACATAGTCACCAAGAAACTGCCAGACTCTGCCATGAACTGACGAGACGGACCGGCGTAATCCATGGTGTAACCGTTCGGCGCAACCTCTTTCAAAGTTTGACGCATAAACTCCAGTAAATCTGCTTGAGAAATAAATGGCGTACTCACACCAAATATCGTCGCCGAGTTGAGTTGCTGAAAGTGATTAATTGACTGCGGCACTACTCTTTGTTTAATAGTTGCGATGGTACGAGCCTGAATCATCTGTCCGCTAGGCGTGCGTATGTAGTAGTCAAGGATTTGATCCGGGTTTAAACGGTCTACCTGCTTCACTTGCGGGATAACGCGATAAGAACGTCCAGCAACTGAGAAGTAGTTAACATAGCCACCACCCAAAGCAGCAGATAGCGCACTACCAACTTGCTGCTGGGTCATACCCAGTGCAGCTACTTTTTCACGATCGATCTCTAAAACATCTTGAGGTTTATCAATCTTCAAATCAGAATCTACGAAAAAGAAGTTGCCACTACGACGAGCCTTATCCAAAACCGCTTGGGATACCTCATTTAATAATTCGTAAGACTCGGTAGTGTTAATCACTACCTGAACCGGCAAGCCCTGTGCGCCAGGCAAAGCTGGGAACTGGAAAGCGGCTACGCGAGCACCAGCAATCGAATTCCACTTACTCTGCATATCCTCTTGAAACTTAGTAGCATTTCGACTGCGTTGACCCCAATCCTTAAGCAAAACACCGCCAAAGCTGCTTGTTGGACTGGTGATCTGAAACATCTGCTCATACTCAGGCTCCGCAGCTGATATTTGATAAATCTGATCAGCATAAGTCTGCATCTGATTGACTGTACTGTTTGGCGGTCCCGAGGCCTGCATCAACACAATGCCCTGGTCTTCTGTTGGCGCTAATTCAGAACGTGCAGTGGAGTAAAGATAAGCCACCCCACCTAGCAAAATTACACCCATCACAATAATGACCTGCCAAGTACTCAAAAGCTCACGCAAAGTAGTTTGATAGCTGTGGTGCACTTTTTCAAAAATATGGTCAATCTTTTGAACAAACGCTGAAGCCTCTTGTTCTTCAGTAAAGATACGTGAACACATCATCGGAGAAAGCGTCAAGGCAATCAATCCAGATACTGCCACCGCACTTGCTAAGGTAAAGGCAAACTCGGTAAAGAGCGCACCTGTTAAACCACCCTGAAATCCAATCGGAATATACACAGCGATCAGCACAATGGTCATGGCTAAAATAGGTCCGCCCAACTCACGCGCAGCAATTAAGGAGGCCTCTAATGGAGACTTACCTTCCTTCATGTGGCGGTCCACATTCTCGACCACAATAATGGCATCGTCGACTACCAGGCCAATTGCTAAGACTAGAGCAAGTAGTGTCAACAAATTAATGGAATAACCCAAGACCTGCATTAAGAAGAATGTGCCAATCAAAGAAAGTGGCATCGCAATCACAGGCACTGCTACTGCGCGTGCACTACCTAAGAAAAGATAGATCACTACCGTCACAATTAACAGCGCTTCTAACAATGTAGCCACCACTTCATCAATCGAGGTGGTAATGAACTTAGTAGAGTCGTACACCACCTTACCGGACATGCCGGTTGGCAACTGCTTCTGAATCTCTGGTACTGCGGCACGAACCCGCGCCGCCACATCGAGCAAGTTGGCCTGTGGTGCCACCTTGATCGCGATGAATACCGACCTCTTGCCGCTAAATGCGACGTTAGTGTTGTAATCTTCGGAGCCCATAGTCACGCTAGCTACTTGGTCCAAATACACAATATTGATGCCGTCTTTTTTGATTACTAACTTACGGAACTCATCAAGCGTGTGCAAATCAGTGCCCGCCACCAAGTCCACTGCGACCATATCGCCTTTAGTGCTACCCACTGCTGATAAGTAGTTATTAGCTGCCATGGCGCTATAGACATCATCCGCGCCCACGCCAAGGCCAGCCATCTTCTCGCGATCAAGCCAAGCACGCAGAGCAAACTTTCTACCACCGGTAATTTCAGCATTCTGAACGCCGTCTATAGAGTCTAGCTTAGGCTTGACTACCCGCAAAAGGTAATCAGTAATCGCGTTGTTTGGAATATCTTCACTATAAAAACCCATGTACATAGCTGCAGTCGATTGACCAATTTGCACAGTCAGTACAGGCTGCTGGGCTTGCGGTGGTAGCTGATTCTTAACCGAGCTAATTTGGGTCTGGATCTGCGTCAATGCCGCATTGGAGTCGTAGTTCAGTTTGAGGGTGGCAGTAATGGTTGAGAGGCCACTCACGCTCATCGAAGACAAATAGTCGATACCTTGAGACTGAGCAATCGCCGTCTCTAATGGCTGTGTAATAAACCCTGCAATCGTCTCTGGATCAGCGCCATAGTAGGCCGTTGTAATCGTCACAATGGCATTTTGGGTTTGCGGGTATTGATTTACTGGCAAGGATCCCACTGCCTTCAAACCAAATACCAGGACGAGTGCACTCACCACCAGTGAGAGTACTGGCCTACGAATAAATATGTCAGTCCAGTTCATCAAGGACTTATTCCTGTGGCTGTGGGTTAGGTGAATTCGCTGGCAAGACCTTGTTATTCACTATCAATGGCGTTCCATTCTTCAACTTAAGCTGTCCGCTAGTAACCACTATGGCACCCTCATCAACCCCTTTAAGAATCGCTACCTGGTCTCCGCGTGTCGGCCCAGTAGTCACAAAGACTTGTTGAGCCTCCAGTGCTGGTTTGCCCTGCTTATCTTTCTTTCCGGTTGGCTTAGCAATAAAGACTGTTGAGCCATATGGGTTATAGGTCACGGCCGTCTGGGGCAAAGTCAACATCTTCACCTGCTCACCTAACTTGATATTCACATTAGCAAACATACCCGGCAAGATCTTTTTATCTGGGTTGGCTAACTGAGCCTCAATCTGAATATTACGCGTATTAGTATCGACCTTCGGGCTAATCGCAGTAATCTTGCCAGTAAAGCTTGCGCCTTTAAATGCGTCAGTTGTCACCACAATTTCTTGCCCAACCTGAATTTGCTCGGCATTACTTTGTGGGAGATTGAAATCCACAAAAATAGGATCTAAGGTTTGAAGAGTAAGTAACTTATCACCTGGGTTCACAAACTGACCAGGATTAATCATCACAATACCAACGCGTCCACTGAAAGGGGCTTTTAAATTTTTCTTAGCCACCAAAGCCGTTTGCTGCTCTACCTGCGCCTGCTTGGAGGCGGCATCAGCCCTACTGGTATCAAACACATTCTTACTAATAGCCTGAATTTCTAACTGCTGCCTATCGCGTTCATTAATTACCTTGGCCAAATCTGCCATGGCTTGCAACGATTTCAACTGAGCCACATCAGAGGCATCATTCAACTTAATCACCAACTCACCCTCTTTAACATCCATACCAGATTTAATGGGCACGTTTTGAACTAAGCCACCAATTTCAGTGCTGAGCTCTACACCTCTAAATGCACGCACATTACCAACGCTAGACAACTTAGGTTGCCATGCCGTCGTTTCCACAACCATTGTAGAAACCGATGCTGGTGGCAAGCCCATGCCCCCAATGAAATACTTAATCATGGCGGTCTTGAGTTGATTAAATCCAAAAATCAAACCTAATAACAAAAATACACCGCACAACATAATGGTCATACGACGACCCAAAGGAGTCATAGACTGCAATTTAGCGTTAATCTTGCTGCGCATAAAACGTTCGCACAAACGCAGCCAAAATCCTTTTATCTTTTCCAAAAGAGCAATGAGCCTCTCGCGAAGTTTCCACTCTACCGCCTTAGCAAGCATCCACGCCCATAAGGCAAGCGCTACTGCAGTTGCTTTGGTTTTAATTGTTTCCAGAAGTTTCATTTTGATCTTTGTTCGCTATGGCTTTTGGTTGAAAGGCTGGGCCGGTACGATTCCACCAACCGCCGCCCAATGCTGCAAATAATGCTGCCGTGTCAGAGAATCGAGTCGCTTGCGCAGAAACCGATTTGACTTTAGCAATTTGATATTGATTTTGGTAATAGAGGACAGCCAAGTAGCTAGCAGTACCTAGCTTGTATTGCTGCTGCACCAAATCCAAAGTTTCATAAGCATAGCGTTCAGCGTCTGATGCAGACTTCAATGCTTGAGCGCCTGTTTCTAGAGCACGTAAGGAATCGGCCACTTCTTGAAAAGCCTTAAGAACAGTCGCTTGATATTGAAAAACTGCTTGTTCGTAGTTGGCCATCGCACCACGGCGTTGAGCTAATAACTGCCCACCCTGAAAGAGTGGCTGAAAGATACCGCCAGCAATAGACCATAGAGTGGCATTCGGCCCAAACAAGGCTGAGCTTGTTAATGCTGCGGAGCCAATAGCACCAGTGATATTAAATTGTGGCAATAAATTCGCAGTAGCAACACCCACCAAAGCATTGGTGGCCTTGAGTTGCGCCTCTGCTGCACGCACATCTGGTCGCTGACGTACTAAGCTCGATGGCACTGAGAGCGGCAGCTTCTCTGGTAAATGCAAAGACTTCAAGTCAAAATTGGTGATGCTGGCATTACTAGGTAAGTCACCCACCAACACTGCCAGCTGATTACGCGCAAATGAAAGATTGCGTTCGTAGGTAAATAAATCGACTTGCGAGTTAGAGACCAAGGTTCTTTGTGAGGTCACATCCACCCGAGAGACTGTACCAATTGATAATTGCTTTTCGGTAACTTCGGCTAAATTTGTTTGTGCTTTTAAAATTTCTTCTGTAGCTTGCATCTGCGCTCGCAAAGCCGCCTCTCGTACCGCACCGGTAACAATATTGGCCGTCAAAGAAAGATAGGCGCCTTCTAGCTGAAACTGTGCAATTTCCTCTTTTGCTCTAGCGCTTTCAACTGCGCGGCGTGCGCCACCAAAGACATCTAATTTATATGTGACATTTACAGAAGCGTTATAGAGGTTGTAAGTGTCAGATCCAAAAGGCAAGCCATAAATTGCGGCGGGTTGTAATTGCCGAGTAGCACCGCCATTTAAACCGACGGCTGGAAAATACTGTCCACCAATTTGGGCATTGACATTTTCCTGGCTCGCGCGAAGCGCAGCATCAGCAGCGCCTAAATTGGGGTTTTGCTGAAGAGCCTTTTTGATGAGGACATCTAATTCAGGAGACTTAAATAACTCCCACCACTGAGCCTCAATATCGGCACCTTCAATAAACTCTTGAGCCGTGCCCCCTGGAACTCCTGGCGCCGTAGCTAGTGTCTGAGAAAGGGTAGTTTCGGTATACCTAGATGTATTCGGAGCTTCAGGTTGCTTGAAGTCTGGAGCTACCGCGCATGCAGAAAGAAATCCCGCAAAAATAAGCGGAAGCAAACGCAAGCAAGAGAATTCTTTGAAGCCGAGCATGAACTGTGACAAACATCCTTTTCTATAGCAGATATTTGAACACACTTTTCTAAACGAGTCTGTGTAACACCTTGATTTAAATAATAAATTTTGTACACAGCTAAACACAGAAGTCAAACGGATTTTTTTACCCCTGGCATCTTTTTAGTGGGCAATTCTTCCAAAGCTTCCGCTATTGAAATCCTGCATTGCCTGAGCTATCTCTTCTTTGGTATTCATGACAAATGGTCCATAGCCAACGATAGGCTCATCGATAGGTTCGCCGCCCAGTAGCAGGGCTATAGAGTCTTCCAGCACATTTACTTGAATATCCTGACCTTGATTGCTAAACATCAACATCTGAGCATCTTTGGCCACTACTCCCTCACCCGCCTCAATAGCACCCTTAAGTACAACTAGAGATGCATTCCAACCCTCAGGCGCCGGAAGGCTTGTCGAACCCTTCCTCAACTTCAGGTCAATCACATGCATAGGGGTGAATGTACGAGCAGGGCCTTGATGGCCATCCAACTCTCCAGCGATGATGCGGGCTTGCCCCGACCCATCCTTCAAATCAATCATAGGAATTTGTTTATCTAGAATGGCCTGATAACCTGGCTTGGTCATCTTCAGTTTTGCAGGTAGATTGACCCACAACTGCACCATATTCAGAGTGCCGCCGTTTTTAGCAAAGTCTTCAGAATGAAACTCTTCATGCAAGATGCCAGAGCCGGCAGTCATCCACTGCACGTCGCCAGGGCCAATGATGCCGCCCTGACCAGTGGAATCCTTATGCGCTACTTCGCCCTCATAAACGATCGTGACAGTTTCAAAACCACGATGGGGATGCGAGCCTACCCCCTTACGTTCAGTGGTTGAGGCAAACTCCGCTGGACCCGCATAGTCCAGCATTAAGAATGGACTCATCTGCCTTCCCAGATCTTGATAGAAAAAGAAGGTACGGACAGGAAAGCCATCGCCAACCCAGTGACCCTGATCATTGCCTTGAATGCCGATTACTTTTTTCATACTCTTGGGATTACTCCACCGTAACGCTCTTTGCGAGGTTACGCGGCTTATCGACATCGGTGCCTAGGGCGCAAGCGGTGTGATACGCCAGAAGTTGTAGCGGAACTACATGCAAGATTGGTGAAAGATTGCCGTAGTGTTCAGGCAAACGAATCACATTAATGCCTTCACTACTGGTGATCTCGGTATCTTGATCAGCAAAGACATAGAGCTTCCCACCGCGAGCTTTAACTTCCTGCATATTCGACTTGAGCTTTTCTAATAAGTCGTCTTTGGGGGCTACAGTAACCACTGGCATCTTCTCGGTAACGAGTGCAAGTGGTCCATGCTTTAACTCACCTGCTGGATAGGCTTCAGCATGAATATACGAAATTTCTTTTAACTTGAGAGCACCTTCAAGAGCAATTGGATAATGCATGCCACGCCCTAGGAATAAAGCGTTTTCACACTTAGCAAATGCTGTGCTCCAAGCGATGATCTGAGGCTCAAGGGCTAAGACCGCATGCAATGCTTTTGGTAAATGGCGCAAGTCACGTAAGAGTTCTTTCTCTCGCTCGGGGCTTACTTTTCCTGCCCGCTTAGCCAATGAAACAGCCAGTAGATAAAGGGCAACTAGCTGGGTTGTAAATGCTTTAGTAGAAGCTACGCCAATCTCGGTACCAGCCTTGGTCAAGAAGCTCCAATTGGTTTCGCGAACCATAGCACTACTCGCTACATTACAAATCGCCAGAGTGTAGTGATGCCCCAAAGACTGTGCATGGCGCAAAGCTGCCAAAGTATCTGCAGTTTCACCAGACTGGGAGACCACCACAATTAAAGTATTGGGATTGGGTACGGTTGTGCGATAGCGATATTCACTAGCAATCTCAACCTGTGTCGGAATACCCGCCAAATCTTCTAACCAATACTTGGCCACGCAGGCAGAGTAGTAGCTAGTACCGCAAGCCAAGATCAAAATTTGATCAAACTTTTTCCACTGCTCGGGGTCGGCATTAAAGAGTTCTGGGCCAAAGCTAGCAATATTGGCAAGCGTGTCACCAATAGCTCTAGGTTGCTCAAAAATCTCTTTCTGCATGTAGTGCTGATAAGGCCCTAGATCCACAGAGTCGGCTTGCGCAGGCATCGGCTTTTGTTCTCGCTGCGCTATCTTTCCTGCCTGATCGATGATCTCAACGCTCTCTGCTTTGAGAACAGCAACATCGCCCTCTTCCAAATACATCATGGATTGCGCTCGACCAGCAAGCGCTAAAGCATCAGAAGCGAGGAAGTTTTCTTTCTCACCAAGAGCAACGACCAAAGGTGAGCCTACTCGCGCGCCCACCAAAACATCTGGACGATCTTGTGCAATCACAGCAATCGCATAAGCACCATGAAGTCGTGGCAATACGGAGCGGACTGAAGCAACTAAATCTACTTGCTTACTGGATACATAAGCTTGATGAATTAAATGCGCAATCACTTCAGTATCCGTTTCTGAAGTAAATGTATAGCCTGCAGATTTCAGCTCATTGCGCAGTGATTCGTAGTTTTCAATAATACCGTTGTGAACAACAGCAATCAATCCACCAGAAATATGGGGATGTGCATTTTGTGTATCAGGCTTACCGTGAGTTGCCCAGCGAGTATGCGCAATACCTAGAGTGCCATGAAATTCTTTACCCTGCTCTGCTAACTCAGAGACCCGCGCAGTAGTACGTGCACGCTCAATCGGATGCTTGGCATCATCACCATTAATGACAGCAAAGCCACAAGAATCATAGCCGCGGTACTCAAGGCGACGAAGGCCTTCAATTAAGACTTCAACAATATTCTTACGTGATGCTGCGCCAACAATTCCGCACATTATTTTTTAACCTTCACGGATTTTTTGGTGGCTACTTTCTTTACTGGACGCTGCCACTGCAAAGAAATTTGCTTAGCTCGTGATACTGTCAACTGATTCGGAGGTGCATCTTTAGTCAGGGTTGTACCAGCACCTAGGGTAGCGCCACGGCCTACGCGCACTGGGGCAACCAGCTGAGTATCAGAGCCAATGAAGACATCGTCCTCAATAATCGTTTGGTGTTTATTCACGCCATCGTAGTTACAAGTAATCGTACCTGCGCCAATATTGACTCTCGAGCCAACAATGGAGTCACCCACATAAGCTAAATGGTTGGCCTTACTGTTTGCAGCAATCTTGCTGTTCTTCACTTCTACAAAGTTGCCAATATGTACATCATTAGACAAATCCGCACCAGGACGCAAACGAGCATAGGGTCCAATTAGCGAATTTGAACCAACTTGCGCACCATCAATATGACTGTACGGGTGAATGGTGACATTCTTACCAATCACACTATTGCGAAGAATGCAGTACGGACCTAATTTTGTGCCCGCAGCCAAGGTAACACAACCCTCAAATACACAACCAACATCAATAAAGACATCCGTGCCGCACTCTAGCGTTCCACGGATATCGATGCGCGCTGGATCTGCCAAAGAAACGCCAGCATCCATTAATATATTCGCCTGATTAAGTTGATGAACTCGCTCTAGTGCGGCCAACTGATCGCGACTGTTAACGCCAACAGTTTCATATTCAGCATCAGCTTGTGCAGTACGAATAGGTACGCCATCTTTGACTGCCATTGCAATCACATCAGTTAAATAGTATTCACCTTGGGCATTGCTTGCACGCAAAGACTTCAACCACTTCTTGAGTGAGTTTGTTGGCAGTACCATGATGCCAGTATTGATTTCTTGAAGGCGTTTTTGCGCAGGTGTCGCATCTTTTTCTTCAACGATCTCTATTACCGAGCCATCGACATCTCGCACGATGCGACCGTAGCCTGTTGGATTGCTCAGGTTTTGGGTTAGCAGCGCTAATGCAGAATCTTGACCACGGATACCATCAGCCAAATTGGCTAATTTTGAGAGCGTCTTTTTACTTGTGAGAGGCACATCACCATACAGAACCAAAGTAGGTTCATTCACGTCCAGCTTAGGCAAGGCTTGCAATAAAGCATGACCCGTTCCTTTTTGCTCAGCTTGTAAGGCAGTAGCTACTTTGCCAAAACGAGAATCTTGCTCGCTAGCAGTTTGGAGGAATTGCTTAACATCAGCAGCGCCATGCCCAACAACGACAATGGGGCTAGTTTTAGTGCTTTTACCTTGCAGGTCTAGAGCCGTATTCAAAACGTGCTGGAGAAGGGGTTTGCCGGCCAAGGTTTGAAGAACCTTGGGTAAGGCGGACTTCATCCGCTTTCCCTGCCCAGCAGCCAAAATAACGATGTTCATAAAGAAGGATTATAAGACCCCTGAATCAGGGTTCCACAGGCTATTTCATCAATTTCTGTCTCGTCAATTGCCTTATCTCCGGCAGATCTTGCGGCAATGCCCGACAGTTCTGTAGAAATCTCTAAATTCTTAAAGTCAAACGCCTCACCATCCATCAAATGGGAGGGCACGATGTGGTGCATTGAGCGAAAGAGATTCTCAACACGCCCAGGGTGCTTTTTCTCCCAATCGCGCAACATCTCTTTCATGGCGCCACGCTGCAAATTGGGCTGACTGCCGCACAGATTGCACGGAATAATCGGGAAGTTCATGTCTACTGCATAACGCTCAAGTAACTTTTCAGGAACGTAAGCTAGAGGGCGAATGACAATATGCTTACCGTCATCTGATCGCAACTTTGGCGGCATACCTTTAAGCTTGCCAGCAAAGAACATATTGAGCATTAGTGTCTCTAAGATGTCATCACGATGGTGGCCTAAGGCAATCTTAGTGGCGCCTAACTCATCTGCTACGCGATACAAAATGCCACGACGTAATCGAGAGCAAAGTCCACACGTAGTTTTCCCCTCTGGAATAACACGCTTGACGATGCTATAGGTATCTTGATTTTCAATGTGATACTCGACACCTAAAGCTTTTAAATAATTCGGCAAAATCTCCGCCGGAAAGCCTGGCTGCTTTTGATCTAAGTTGACAGCAACCATTCCAAAATTAATTGGTGCGCGCTCACGCAGCTTCAACAAAATATCGAGCATGGCATAACTATCTTTGCCGCCCGATAAACACACCATCACTTTATCGCCATCTTCGATCATTCCAAAGTCGCCAATCGCTTGACCAACTAAACGACATAGCTTTTTTTCCAGCTTGTTTTCTTCTAAGACGACTTTACGAATATCACTCATGGCTACTAAATTTTTTCTTTAATTTCTTTAAGCCTGCTTCATCCGAAACACCTCAACACCAACAGAATGGCAATCAGGATAGACATCGGGCTTAGCTGTACTGACGCGAGCAGCAATGACCTTGGGATGCAAGAGCATTGCAGCAACGATGTCATCGCAAAAAGTTTCCTGTAAGTGAATATGGCCTTGGGAAGACAGCGACTTAATGGTTTCACGCATAAAGTCATAGTCAACTACTTCTTCCAATAAATCCTTAGAAGGGGTATTGATATTCAGCGGAATATAGAGGTCTACATTCAGAATAACGCGCTGTTCAGCCTTTTTCTCAAAATCATGGACACCAATATTGATATAGATTTCATAGTCACGTAGAAATAAGCGGCGGCAATCAGCCAGTGCTGGATTAGAAAGAATGGTATTCATAAATTGTGTATTGATTCTTTCTTTATTAACTATTTTTTATTCTGTATTAAATTCTTAATTGGTTTTAAACATCACATCGCGTAATGATGGCAATAGATGCTGTCCGCCATCCACGTATAAGGTGGTGCCCGTGATCGCATTAGAGCTCGCTAAAAATACAGCTGCTTTTGAAATATCACTGGGTGTTGATGATTTTCCTAATGGCGTCATCTGGTGTGCTTTCGCAAAACCTGCTTCGGTTTGATCGCCCGAAGTCAGGGTAATACCAGGGGCTAAACCAATCATGCGTAAGTGCGGAGCAAAATCTACCGCCAGCACTTCAACTGAAGTGAGAAGCGCTGCTTTAGATAATGTGTAAGACAAATAATCTGGATTGAGATTAATTAATTTTTGATCGAGCAACTGAATTACAGAAGGAGTTAATAAATTACTACCGCTTGCTTGCTTTGCCCGACTCTTTTGATATGCAAACATCAACTGAGATAACAAGATGGGTGCAGCTAGATTGACCTGCATATGGTCTTGTAAAATCTGACTACTGAGCGGAGTATCGGAATTGGCACGATCATATTCAAAGATCGAGGCGCTATTAACCAGGCATTGCAAGTTACTGAACTCAGCAAGCACTGCGATGAATAGAGCATTGATTTCCGTCTCATTAGCGAGGTTTGCCTTGAATGCTACGGCCTTACCTCCTAACTTCTGAATTTCAGTTACGGTAGCTTGAGCCTCGGATGCAGACTGGCCATAATGAACTGCTACATCCCAGCCCTGACGAGCAAACTCCAAGGCAATTTCTCGACCAAGACGCTTGGCAGCGCCGGTCACTAAAACTGCTTTATTTTGCTGAGGTTGTGGGTTTGAACTCAAGTTACCTAAATTCTCTTAGACTAGCGAGCTATGGATATTACCTTGACCAGCCTTGAAACGGCTCATACCGAGCTTCTTAGCCAGAAAATAATGGCAGAAATCGCCTCAAACGGCGGCTGGATCCCCTTCTCAAGATATATGGAAATGGCCCTCTATGAGCCAGGAATGGGCTATTACAGTGCCGGAGCTCATAAATTGGGAACCGGTGGTGATTTCACGACCGCACCTGAGCTATCCCCCCTGTTTGGCGCTGCCATTGTGGAGACGCTTTTACCTATTCTCGAGGCTCTTCAGTCTCAAGGACTCCCCACCCAGATTCTGGAATTTGGTGCCGGTACGGGCAAGTTAGCCCAATCCATTCTCAGCCGTCTTCAAGAGCTTGATTTCACTCTGGATCACTACGACATCATCGAGATCTCGCCCGACCTAGCTCAAAGACAAGAAGAGCGACTTCAACATCTCTCCAAGAAACTCAATTTATCTACTCAATGCCATTGGCTCAGCTCCTTACCCAACAGCTTCAAAGGCATTATGTTAGCCAACGAAGTCATTGATGCCATACCTTGTGATGCCATCATTTTCCAAAATGGTTTCTGGTATTGGCAAGGCGTCTCAGTTGTTGATGGTAAGCTTATTTGGTCAGCAGGAAAGCCGGCTGAACAGTCGCTACTTCCAGAAGCATTGGTGAATGGAAGTTTCTCTGAAGGCTATGTCACTGAGTTACACGTACCAGCAAATGCTTGGATGCGCCAAGTAGCTAATCATCTAGATACCGGACTCTTTCTGACTTTTGACTACGGCTTTCCAGAGAATGAGTACTATCACGCTCAACGTCTCGAGGGAACCTTAATAGCGCACCATCGCCATCATGCAATTCAAGATCCGTTTTATCTTCCAGGACTATGTGATGTGACTACCCACGTTGAGTGGTCACAAATTGCGCGTAGTGCGCTAGAGGCAGGGGTTGATGATGTCTATCTCAGTAATCAAGCAAGCTATTTGCTTGATGCGGGTATTGGTGATATCGCATTAGAGATTGGCGACCCTAGCAATCCAGAAACTTTTTTACCCATTTCAAACTCTCTGCAAAAACTGTTATCCGAAGCAGAGATGGGGGAGATCTTTAAGGTCTTCGCATTCTCAAAGAAACTATCCGACATATTGCCAGACCATACATTAGAGGGCTTACCTGGCCTACGAGGTAGAAACCGGCTTTAAATTAATTAGCTAGCTAGTGCTACAGAAATGGCCGAGAGTCTTGTAGCATCTACTGCACTGCGAATGCTTTCCCCATTGGATCGCTCCTCTGCTGGAATGCCTTCAATCACTTCGGCTGTGTTGAGTACCTGAGCATTTTGCATTGCCAAAATTAAAGTGTCGACATTCAGGCCGATGCGTTTAGCCAAATCTAATAAAGCCTGGCCACGATCAGGCTTGCGCCATACATCCGCACGATTGAACCATGCCAGCACATTGGAAGCTTGATATGCATCCCCTGCTGTCTGCTCAGTTAATAAATTAAGCTCACTAAAGATTTCACTAAAGTCTCGCACCTCATTTGGCATTTTGACGCACGCTGCCCATGAACGAATTTCACTAGCAGGCAAATGCATCAGAGTGATAGCGCAGCGATCTTCCAAGCGGTTATCTGATGCATGCAAATGCGCAATGAGCTGCTCGCGAAATTCTTCTTTAGCCAAATAGGATGTCAGTGTTGCGGGTAGCAATATCTTGGCTGCGTCAGCATCTAGCAGAACTTGGAACATTCGCATTGGCTTCCTGGCAGTAAAGCCTCTAGCTAACTCCTGCCAAATTCTTTCAGCAGAGAGTGCTGACAATTCATTGGATCGAACGATAGCCTGCAAAGCATCCATAGTTTCTGGCGCTACCGTGAATTCTGGGAAGCGGGCTGCAAAACGGGCGATGCGTAATAGTCGTAAAGGATCTTCTGCAAACGCATCCGATACATGACGGAAAATTTTTGACGCTAAATCGTCCTGGCCGTTGTAGGGATCCAAAATAGGTCCTAGCCATTTGCCATCAGCCCCCACCTCTTGAGCCATTGCATTAATAGTAAGATCACGGCGCTCTAGGTCTTGCTCTAGCGTGATAGTTGGGTCGGCATAAAACAGAAAGCCTTTGTAGCCCTTACCCGTCTTACGCTCCGTACGAGCCAGGGCATATTCAGCTTGAGTCTCTGGATGCAGAAAGACGGGGAAATCCTTACCCACCGGACGATACCCCTGAGCAATCATCTCTTCTACGCTAGAGCCCACCACCACATAATCAATGTCGTGTACCGGCAAACCCATGAGGGTGTCCCGAATAGCACCACCGACTGCATAGATCTTCATCGACTTATTTCATGCCTTCTAGTGTGCGACGACTGATGCCAAACACTTTACTCAAGGCATCCACTCCATTTGGCGGCAGAATATTGGGTAATTGCATTGAGGCAATATTGTCACGAGACATTAAAGTCGGAACCGGTAAAAACTCAAAGGCCAAAGCTTGAAGGTAACCCACAAAATCCGGTACGGGAATGATCGCGCATTTTGTATCGACTTTGCGCGCAGCAAATTCCACAATCTCTTTCATAGTGTAGACCGTAGGCCCTACCAAATCATAAGACTCACGAATCGTCGATGGCATTTTCAGAGACTTGGTAAACGCACTGGCCACATCATCCACACTTACTGGCTGGAACTTGGCACCTGAGTTTGCTAAAGGCATCGCCAGAAATAATTTTGTTAACTTAGCAAACAAATTAATAAATTGATCTTGTGCACCAAAAATGACTGAAGGTCTAAAAATAGTCCAGTCGAGATTGCTAGCTTTTACTGCGGCCTCGCCATCACCTTTACTGCGCTGATACATCGATGGGCCATGAGAATCCGCGCCCAATGCACTCATATGCAAGTAACGCTTGAGACCATTCATCTGCATAGCGGTAATAATGCTTTTTGGGAGATCAACATGTGCCGCTTGGAATACTTTTCCATAAGGCTCTGCTGGCTTGTCATGCAATACACCCACCAAATTAATGACGGCACCGCTAGGCTGGATTCGTGAGCAAAGCTCTTGCAGAGAATCGAACTCATGTACATCAGCATCTTCCAAATGTATCTTTGGCAACATGCGTAATTCACGTGCGGATGCTAAGTGCCTAGTGGGCAGCAATACAGAGTAGCCCTCTGCTTGTAATTGGGCAGCTAAGACTCTGCCTACAAAACCGTTACCACCAATTAGCAGAATGTCATATTTCATAAAAATCCCATCTCGTTAAATTACTAAGGCAACTCAGAGGCGTTTGCTACTTTAGGAGTGATCACCCCTAAGCGCTGCTTTAATGATTGTGTCTGACCATACATCACCGATGAATAGTACGTTGAATTGGCTAAAACGTTTTTTACGTAAGTGCGTGTTTCGTTGAACGGAATCGTTTCCGCAAAAATGGCACCCTCTGTTGGGCTGGTGAGTTTTTCTCGCCAAGTTTTCGAGCGTGAAGGGCCGGCGTTATAGGCCGCTGAGGCTAACACCCATGAACCATCCAGATCTACTAAAACCATATTTAAGTAATTGCTACCTAAAGTTAAATTCGTATTGGTATCAGTCAATTTATCAATAGTGTATGAAGTCATCCCAATTTTTTTAGCTACATACTTTGCTGTATTCGGCATCACCTGCATCAAGCCTGAAGCACCCACCGAGGAAGAGGCATTCATAATGAATCGTGACTCTTGACGAATCAACCCATAAGTCCAGGCCAAGTTCAAGTCGATTTGTTTTGCAATCGGCGACAGCTCGTCACGATAGGGTGTTGGATAGCGCAAACTGAAATCATGCTCTTGCTTTGTGCGGTCTGCAGTGTTGACAACGCGGTCATATAGACCGATACGCTTGGCGTACTCAGCAGATGCTAACAACTGCTTATCAGTCATATTACGCAACTCCCAGTTCCACTCCCGATTGCCTTCAAAACGCAAATTCATAGCATAGAAACGCTCGCCCCTGATAAAGCCTTTACGTTGAGACATCGCTTCGATTTCTGCATCACCAACCTTAGTACGTGCAGGCACATGATTTGATTTACCAAGATCTTCACGTGCAAGCTGCCCATAAAAATTATATTGATCGGCAACGAGCTCAAGGTTTTCGCGTGCCTTATCATTTTGTCCATCTGCCTTTAATGCACGCGCATACCAGTAGGTCCAAGCAGGATCTTTACTTCTTACCGCAGGATTCATGCCTTCAATCGCATTTTTTACCAGCGTCCAATCCTTAGCGCGCAAGCCTGCACGCACTTTCCACTCTTGGCCTTCAGTAGAGAGTAGTTCGTTAAAACCTAGCTCCTGTTGAAGACGATAGGCATCATCTGCATTGGAGTCTAATTTCTTTGCGAGGAACTGGCCAATGACACCCCAAACTACAGCTTGATTCTCTTTGCTATAGCGTGATGGGTTTTGTGAAAAATCTTTAAACGCTTTTGCAGGATCTGCTTTGGCAGCCTTCACAATCTCGGCAATAGGATCTTCGCCACCTAAGCGACGCGACATCGTATCAAAGCCCATCTCGCTAGCAGCGCGGCCGATTGCCTTTGCTTCGCTCAGCGTCATACCTCCGGCGCTAACCAAGGTGGGCACTAATTCTTGGCACGCTTGGCCAAAATAGCGTGGGTCTAATAATATTGCGCGTGCATCAATCGCTAATTTAGTTGGGTTCTCACCTTGGACTAATTTCGACTGTAATGAATAGCATTTCACCTGGGTGTCATCATCTAAAGCAAACTTGGGATATTCAGCATCAAAACGCGACCAATCTTTTCGCTTGCCTAATACGAGCAGCCAGTCATTACGCATCCGATCGGCCAGAGCGGTACCTTGATACTGATTTAGAAAAGCCATTACTTGAGAGTCAGCATTGCTATCTGCTCGGGCAACGCCCGCACTGTCAAATAACTGGGGCTTAATACGGAAATAAGCTACATAGTCGTCATAGGGGTAATTGGAAAGGCTAGCAGCTAATGTTTGTGCGCGAGCTACATCATTTCTTTTGGCGGCCTCACGTAACTCAATAAAAGTGCGATCACCCTCAGTGATCTCAAAGGCTGCAATCCTACTTTCTTTAGTCTGGGTAGTTTTCTTGGCCTTCTCTGCAGAAATACTGGGCGTAGAAACTGTCAGGGCCAGAAATAGCATTCCGCCCATGATTTTTTTCCAACCACCAAAAAGATCAAAACTCTTTTTCACCGTCATACCCTATCGATTTACTATATCTCTTAATTTTCGCCTGATAATGGTCGATATGCACGGCAATTCTCCAAAATCGCTTCGGCAGGACTTGCTAGCCCAAAGAAAACAGTTTGCGGCTAGCGCAAGCTATCCCATCACTAAAGAAGCCATTTTGGCTGGCCTAGCGAGTTTTCTGGCTGACCATGACACCCAAGTTCAATCCATTGCCTTGTATTGCCCCATACAAGATGAGCTTGATATACGACCTACATTATTAGCTTGGGCTCAGAGTAAGTCAGGTAAAACGCTGGCGCTCCCATTTGCGCGTGCTGATAAACATTTGGATTTTTATATCTGGCAAGAGGGTGACCTACTTATTCCAAGTCGCCACGGCGTTCCCGAGCCAGACCCCAATAACCCCCGCAGACCTCAAATTACTCCAGACTGTATTTTGATTCCCTGTGTTGGCTGGTCAGAGTCTAAGGTGGGCGATCAAACCCATTATTGGCGGCTGGGCTATGGGGGTGGCTACTTTGATCGCACTTTAGCGCAATTGCGTAAAGCCAAGCCTAAGCTACTGTGCGTAGGAGTTGGCTTTGATTGGCAAAAGTTAGATGATGCGCAGTGGCGAGCTCAAACACATGATGAGCCCTTGGATGCCATGCTGACTGAGTCAGGCTTAGTAATTACTTATTGAGACTGAGGTTGTCAGCAATAGCTAAAACGGCATCAGCCTGATTTAGTGAATAGAAATGCAGTCCAGGTGCACCTGCGACTAAAAGCTGGTCGCAAAGATCAGTAACCACCTCTTCACCAAAGGCACGAATCGAGGCAGTGTCATCACCATAAGACTGCAAGCGCAAACGAATCCAACGTGGGATTTCTGCACCGCAGGCATCCGAGAAGCGTAGCAACTGCGTGCTATTGGTAATCGGCATGATTCCAGCAATCACCGGCTGAGTCACACCCAATTCATAGGCCTCATCGACAAAGCGAAAGTAAGCATCGCTGTTATAGAAATACTGAGTCACTGCTGAATTAGCTCCAGCCTTCATCTTCTGTACAAAAAAATCGACATCCGTTGCTGGTGACTTGGCCTGAGGATGGCATTCCGGATAGGCAGCGACATCAATATGAAACCAATCACCAGTTTCGGTACGAATAAATTCAACTAATTCATTTGCGTGATGGAACTCACCATACTGACCCATGCCAGATGGTAAGTCGCCACGCAAAGCTACGATACGCTTAATACCTAAAGCTTGGTATTGCTTCAACATCTCGCGCACGCTCTCACGCGAGCTACCAACACAAGATAAGTGGGGAGCAACCGCTGCACCTGCAGCGTGAATGTCACTCACCACTTTTAATGTACCAGATTGAGTAGAGCCACCAGCACCAAAGGTCACAGAATAAAAAGCAGGCTTGAGCATTTCACTAAAACGCTCACGCACACGATGTAACTTATTCTCACCTTCAGGTGTTTTTGGAGGGAAGAATTCAACGCTTAATTCCATGATCTTGGGCCTGTATCTCTATTTCTCTATTGAACAATATCTAGCAAGGAGCAGATTAATAACGGTAGTGCTCGGTCTTATAAGGACCTTCTTTCGTCACGCCAATGTAAGAAGCTTGCTGATCTGACAATACAGTTAACTGTGCATTCAATGTCTTGAGCTGCAAACGCGCAACCTTCTCATCCAAATGCTTAGGCAAGGTGTAAACACCGACTGGGTATTTATCTGTACCAACTGCATTCCACAGTTCAATCTGCGCAATCACTTGGTTCGCAAACGAAGAGCTCATTACATAAGATGGGTGACCTGTACCGCAACCGAGGTTAACCAAACGACCTTTAGCCAAGATGATGATGCGCTTCTCAGGATTGCCATTGCTTGCTGGGAAAATCACGTGATCTACTTGTGGCTTGATTTCTTCCCACTTGTATTTCTCGATACCAGCAACATCAATCTCGTTATCGAAGTGACCAATATTACAAACGATGGCTTGATTCTTCATCTTGACCATATGGTCATGTGTAATCACATGGTAGTTACCAGTTGCTGAAACAAAAATGTCTGCCTTATCTGCAGCGTAATCCATGGTGACAACGCGATAACCTTCCATCGCAGCTTGCAATGCGCAAATTGGGTCCACTTCAGTCACCCAAACTTGAGCAGACAAAGCGCGTAAGGCTTGTGCCGAACCCTTACCTACATCACCATAACCACACACAACGGCAACCTTACCAGCAACCATGACATCGGTAGCACGCTTGATCGCATCGACTAAAGACTCGCGGCAACCATAGAGGTTATCGAACTTGCTCTTGGTAACGGAGTCATTGACGTTAATAGCTGGGAACTTTAATTCCCCTTTAGCAAACATCTGATAAAGGCGATGTACACCCGTAGTAGTTTCTTCTGTAACACCCTTAACTTTTTCTAAACGAGTGGAATACCAAGTTGGATCTTGCACCAATTTCTTTTTAATGGCCGCAAACAAAATGGTTTCTTCTTCGCTCGTTGGGTGATTCAGGCAAGCTTGATCTTTTTCAGCGCGTGCGCCGAGGTGCAATAGTAAAGTCGCATCGCCACCGTCATCCAAAATCATATTAGTGAAACCACCATCAGCCCACTCAAAAATACGGTGGGTGTAATCCCAGTACTGCTCAAGCGTTTCACCCTTGATCGCAAACACCGGTGTGCCATTCGCAGCAATTGCTGCAGCAGCGTGGTCTTGGGTAGAAAAAATATTGCAAGATGCCCATTGCACTTCAGCACCAAGAGCTTCTAAAGTCTCAATCAATACTGCAGTTTGAATAGTCATGTGCAATGAGCCAGTGATGCGTGCACCACGTAATGGCTGCTGAGCTGCGAACTCATCGCGAATTGCAATCAGGCCTGGCATTTCAGTTTCAGCAATGGCGATTTCTTTACGGCCAAAGTCAGCCAAAGAAATATCGGCAATAGCGCAACGGGTTGCAACAAAGTTGTTTAAATCGGAAACGGTACTCATGAATGCTCCAGCTAAATACGATCCAATGCTGGAGTAGAAACTCGCTAGCCATTGAATCATGGGTTAGCGAGCGCAGTTGCAATTAGCAAACTCTGGGGTTATCTAGGAGTTCACTCCCTTCAAGCCTGGGGAAACACTGGTTCTCAGTATTCCTTGCAACGCTCCTTGAAGGTATGGCGAAATTGTAATCAATTTCGCCATATTTCGCCTCAATACAACAACATACTGCCAATTTACTACCTAGAAAGCAGATTACAAGCCAGCAGCTGCACGTAATACAGGCGCCTTATCGCACTGTTCCCAAGTAAATTCTGGTTCCTCACGACCAAAGTGGCCATATGCAGCAGTCTTGCGATAAATCGGGCGCAAGAGGTTCAACATCTTGACGATGCCTTTTGGACGCAAATCAAAATGCTCCGATACCAATTGCGCAATCTTCTCGTCAGAGATCTTGCCGGTACCAAAAGTGCTCACCATCACTGAAGTTGGCTTCGCTACACCAATAGCGTAAGAGATTTGAATCAAGCACTTGCTTGCCAAACCTGCAGCAACCACATTCTTAGCCACATAACGGCCAGCGTAGGCAGCAGAACGGTCTACCTTAGAAGGATCCTTACCTGAGAACGCGCCGCCGCCGTGAGGAGCCGCGCCGCCGTAAGTGTCGACAATAATCTTGCGACCTGTCAGACCACAATCGCCTTGCGGGCCACCAATCACAAATCGACCTGTTGGATTTACCAAGAAGTTAATTGCACCTTTGATCAAATACTTTGGCAATACCGGTTTGATAATTTCTTCGATCACTGCTTCACGCAATTTCTCAAGAGAAATTTCTTCATCATGCTGCGTGGAAAGAACTACGGTATCGATTGAGTCAGGCTTACCATCCACGTAACGCAAGGTCACTTGAGACTTGGCATCTGGGCGCAACCAGTTCAAACGGCCATCACGGCGCAATTGAGATTGACGCTCAACCAAGCGGTGTGACAAATGAATTGGCAAAGGCATGAGCTCTGTAGTTTCATCACAGGCATAACCAAACATCAAACCTTGATCACCAGCACCTTGATCTAGGCCGTCGTCATGCGCCTTATCAACACCCTGAGCGATGTCAGGGCTTTGTTTGTCATAAGCGACCAATACGGCACAACCTTTGTAGTCAATGCCATAGTCAGTATTATCGTAACCAATTTCACGCAAGGTGTTACGAGCTACTTGGATGTAGTCCACGTTTGCGTGTGTAGTGATTTCACCAGCCAAAACTACCAGTCCGGTATTACACAGGGTTTCCGCAGCTACACGCGCAGTTGGATCCTGAGCCAGGATCGAATCCAAGATGGCATCAGAAATTTGGTCTGCTACTTTATCGGGATGACCTTCAGAAACTGATTCTGAGGTGAAGAAGTAATCATTTGCCATTGCATATTCCTTTAAAAATTAACACGATCTATAGGACAACTCGACGTGCCAGGAATTTCAACGGCGACGCTTTAGCAGAATTTATGAATCGCCCTGCAAGTTGCCTTAACTCAGCGATGTATGAATTCTATCCGAAAAATGCCTTATTCATCAAGCATCAGTGGAAATTTGGCCCTATCGCCCGCATTGAATATCATTAGAGGGTGCGCAAACTCCTTCTCAAGCTAACCCTCGCTGCAATTGCAGTGTTGCCCTTATTCCTAGTTCAGGTCATTGGGGCTGCCTTAGGGATATTGGCCTATGTAGGATCCAAGCAATATCGATCACTTTTTCACCCTCAATATGAGGCGGTTATTAAAAGCCATCATCTCCCACTTCAAATCTGGAATGCGGCGGCGGCCTCCGGGCAGCTCTTCTCAGACAGCCTGTGGATTTGGCGCAACCCCAAAAAAGCACTTTCACTGGTTGAAATACAAGACTGGGATCTAGTCGAGGCAGCCATCAATGAAGGTCATGGCCTAGTCATGCTCACGCCGCACCTTGGCGGCTTTGAAATCATTCCCCGAGTATTGGCTCAGCACTTCCCTGCCACCATCCTCTATCGCCCCTCCCGCCAAGAATGGCTCAACGAAGTGGTTGAAGAGGGTCGCGCCTACCCCAATATGCATTTCGTACCAACCAACCTGAACGGCGTTCGTCAAATGACGCGCGCCCTCACGCGAGGCGAGGCCATTGGCATTCTTCCAGATCAAGTGCCAAGTGGCGGTGAAGGCGTTTGGGTACCCTTCTTTGGGCGCTTAGCTTATACAACCCCGCTGCCAGCACGCTTAGCGAATCGTAACAACACACCTGTTGTGATGTTTACCGCCAAACGTAAAGGACTGGGTAAAGGCTGGCTCATGCAAGCCAAGAGACTGGGGCCGCTTTCTGAGGATTCCACGCTAGCGGCTGCCGAACTAAACATTGCCATTGAGAATGCAATCCTAGTTGCGCCCAATCAATTCATCTGGGCCTATAACCGCTACAAACATCCAAGTGGAGCAGAATTACCACCAAGCAATTAGTTAATAAATTTATAATTAATTCTCATGACCTGGTTACAAAATGTTTTCAATTTTCTAGCGCTAAACCTGTTGCGCCTGTTTGCATTTTTACCTTATGGCCTCACCATTCAGACCGGCTACAGTCTCGGCTGGTTAGCAGCACACATACCCAATGAGCGTGCCAAGGTTGTTAAAACGAATTTACGCTTGTGCTTTCCCAATCTGAGCGAAGATGAAATTGATGCACTTGCACTAGAGCATTGGAAATTATTTGGGCGCAGCGTAATCGAGAGGAGTCGCATTTGGCTTGGTAGTGGCAAACAAATCACTAATATCGTCACCATTAACTCTGCGATTACTCTGGGTGATCGTAAGCCACGCCTCCTAATCAACCCTCACTTTGTTGGGCTTGAAGGTGGTTTCATGGCCCTCTCCGTTTTAGCCAGTGAGCATGACTGGCCGCGCGGTGCAGGGCTCTACCAAAATATGAAGAACCCCTTCTTCAATCAAAAAATGATTGAATGGAGAAATCGTTTCGGGGGGAAATCCATTGAGAGACAAAGTCGCTTACGTGATTTAATTCGAGAGATTCAAACGGGCAACTTTATTTTTATTGCGCCCGATATTGATCTCGGTCCACGCGACTCTGTTTTCGTGCCCTTCTTTGGCATTCAGACAAATACGATCACCTCAGTCTCGCGTTTAGCCAGGCTCAGCGGTGCAGAAGTCTGCCTGATGACCACCACTTTGAATCCCGATCGCAAAGCCTATATCTGCAATATCAGCGCCCCACTTCCCAGCTTCCCAACAGAGGATGTGGAAGCAGATACCGCACGCCTAAACAAATACATCGAAGACCTTGTTCGAGAAAGGCCGGCAGAGTACTATTGGGTACATAAACGCTTTAAGCATCGGCCGCCTGGTGAGCCAAGTCTTTACAACTAATTGGATTTCTTTTGAGCACGAATTTAAATATATCCGCACGCACATTACGCTTCACCAAAATGCATGGTGCCGGTAATGATTTCATTGTGCTCAATGGGATTGATCAAGATCTTAGCGACATTACACGCGAGCAGTGGCAAAAACTAGCCCATCGCCAATTTGGTATTGGCGCCGATCAAATTCTGCTGGTTGAAAAAGCCACGCGCCCTGATGCTGATTTTCGTTATCGTATTTTTAATTCGGATGGTGGTGAGGTTGAGCAATGTGGCAATGGCTCACGTTGCTTTGTTCGGTTTGTGCTCGACCAAGGTCTATCCACGAAAAATCCCTTGCGCGTTGAAGTAGCGCATACCGTACTCACACTCAGATCTCATGATGATGGTCAGGTAGAAGTGGATATGGGCGCGCCGATTTTTGAGCATAGCCAAATTCCTTTCAACGCTAGCGGCTTAGCAAGTAAGCAAGAGTTTCATGAAATGCTCTACGCGCTACCTATTAAAACCCCTGCTGCACACGACAGCTGGATCAGCGTAGTCTCGATGGGCAATCCTCATGCAGTCCAAGTGGTAGGTGATGTCGATAGTGCACCCGTTCTTGAAGAAGGTCCATCAATCGAAAAGGATGCGGCATTTCCGAAAAGAGTCAATGCAGGCTATATGCAAATTCTGAATCGTAAAGAAATCAAGTTGCGTGTATTTGAGCGTGGCGCTGGCGAGACTCTTGCTTGCGGCACCGGCGCCTGCGCCGCAGTAGTCTCGGGCATTCGTCGTGGCTCACTGGATTCACCAGTCACAGTGCATACCCGTGGTGGTGACTTACAAATTACCTGGGGTGGCATGATCAATGAAGTGGCTCAGCCTGTCATCATGACTGGCCCAGCGATTACCGTGTTCGAGGGTGAAACAACAATCTAAAGAGCGGAGCTGATCTTGAGATTAAATGCCGTATTTCTCGCGATAAGCTTTCACAGCTGGTAGGTAACTTGTTAGCTCGGTATTACTGGAGCTTGTCAGGAAAGCCATCAAGTCTGCCAAGTTCGCAATTGCAACGACTGGTAAGCCAAATTCTTGCTCCACCGCTTGGACTGCTGACTGATCTCCAATGTCAGTGGCAGTTCCTGACTTTTCCATACGATCCAAGGCAATTAATACTGCTGCCGGCTCTGCACCCGCATCCCGAATCAGTTTGACAGACTCTCGCACAGACGTCCCCGCAGAAATCACATCATCAATGATGACTACCTTACCTTTGACTGGGGCGCCCACCAAAGAGCCGCCCTCACCATGGTCCTTTGCTTCTTTACGGTTGTAGGCATAAGGCACATTACGACCAGTATCAGCCAATGCAATTGCTGTTGCAGCAGCTAAAGTAATTCCCTTATAAGCAGGGCCATACAGCATGTCGTATTGGAGACCAGATTCTTGCAAGGCTTTGGCGTAATAGCGGCCTAGCGCACTTAAACGGGCGCCATCATTAAATCCACCGGCATTGAAGAAATAAGGAGAAAGTCGTCCCGCTTTAGTTTTAAACTCCCCAAACGACAAAACATTTGCCTCTAGGGCAAATTGAATAAAGTTATCTTGATTAGAATTTTTTGAGCTCATAGGCCTATATGTTACGCATCATTTCTGCCAACCTCAACGGTATCCGCTCAGCGGTCAAAAAAGGCTTCTTGCCTTGGGTTGTAAAGCAAAAAGCGGACTTTGTCTGCATGCAAGAGCTCAAGGCTCAGCAGGATGATCTGGATGATGCCATCCTCAATCCAGACGGCCTGCATGGCTTCTTTCATCATGCCGAAAAAAAGGGCTACAGCGGTTGTGGCATCTATACCCCACATCAGCCTGACAAGGTGCTCTACGGCTATGGCAACGCCGAGTTTGATGCTGAAGGTCGCTATGTCGAAGCTCGATTCAAAAAGCTTTCGGTGATCTCGGTATACATGCCCTCAGGCTCGAGCTCGCCAGAAAGACAGGAGGCTAAGTATCGGTACCTGGATTCTTTCTTGCCACACCTAGTTGAGCTCAAAAAGTCAGGACGCGAGATTGTGCTGTGTGGCGATGTGAATATTGCCCATAATGAGATTGACCTCAAGAACTGGAAAGGCAATCTCAAGAACTCGGGGTTTTTGCCTGAAGAGCGCGCTTGGCTAACAAACCTGTTTAGCAAAGTTGGTTATGTAGACGTCTACAGAAAGCTAGAGCCTGAGGCTACTGATACCTGCTACACCTGGTGGAGCAATCGTGGTCAAGCGTATGCAAAGAACGTAGGTTGGCGTATCGACTATCACATCACCACCCCAGAGATTGCAGCAAGAGCTAAACATACTGCCGTGTATAAAGATGAGCGTTTCTCAGATCATGCGCCACTGACAGTAGATTACGACTGGTCTATTTAGAAACCTGTGAGTCGTGCTTTTTAAATTCCACTACTTTGAAGTGAATAGTGAGCCAAATCAGAATTAATACTGGCGCACCAATAATCGCAGTGCTAATAAAAAAACTTGAGTAACCAAAGCTATCAACAAAAACGCCAGAGAAACCAGCCAACCACTTTGGCAATAACAGCATCATCGAACTAAACAGGGCGTACTGTGTTGCGGAGTACTGAACATTCGTTAGCGCCGACAGGAATGCAATAAACGCAGCCGTTGCGATACCAGAACTCAAGTTATCGGCAGAGATTACCCAGATCAAGCCATGTAAGTCATGGCCCTGCGTGGCAAGCCAAGCAAACAATAAATTACTGACGGCCGATAAAATCGCACCCAAAAACAAAATCCGCATCACGCCGAAACGCAAAGTGAGTACGCCTCCAACGCAGGCGCCGACCAATGTCATCACAACACCAAAGACCTTGCTCACTGCTGCCACCTCATCTTTGGTATAGCCCATATCAACATAAAACGGGTTGGCCATAATACCCATTACCACATCACTAATCCGATAGATGGCAATTAAAGACAAAATTAAAATAGCGTGCCAACCGTAACGCTTAATAAAGTCTGCAAATGGCTCAATCAAAGTTTGATGTAGCCATGCTTTTGCATTGCGTGCTTTTGCAAGCTCAATGCGAACGGGCTCTTTACTAAACAAGGTAGTGACCACACCTACACCGATAGAGAGTGCCATGCAAAGATAAGCAAATTGCCAGGCAGCTGGATCATAAGCAGCCATACCAGATTCTGCGCGGGCAGCCAACCAGAGAACACCAGCACCAGACCAAATTAACGCAAGTCGATACCCTGTTTGATAAGTAGCTGCTAAGGCGGCCTGATGGTCACTATCGGCTGACTCAATTCGGAAAGCATCTAAAGCAATATCTTGAGTGGCAGAACCAAAGGCAACCAAAAGTGCACACCACACAATCGGCGTCAGTTGAACCTTAGGATCAATGCTGGCCATACCCACCAGTCCAAGAACAATCAACAATTGTGCAAAAAGTAGCCAGCTACGCCTTCTACCAAATAATTTTGCAAGCAAGGGGATAGGCAATCGATCCACTAAAGGCGCCCACATCCACTTAAAGGCATAGATTAAGCCAACCCAAGTCAGGTAACCAATCGTGCTGCGATCAATGCCAGCCTCTCTTAGCCAAAAGCTCAGCGTTCCTAAAATCAGTAATAGCGGCAGGCCTGCAGAGAATCCCAAGAAGAGCATTCGAAGGCAGGGCCATTCGAGATAGACCCGAAAATCTTTTAGCCAGGACTGAGGGCTACTAAGCACGTCGAACGCGGAACAGCGCTAGGCTTCCAAAAAGATTAGGCATCAAGGTAACTTGCCGCCCCTCATGCAGAATGCATTGATCCAAAATCTGTAAGCCTAAACTCGAGGCTAATTTTTCGAAATCAGCAACAGTAAGAACACGCACATTGGGTGTGTTGTACCACTGGTAAGGCAGGCTTTTAGAAACTGGCATGCGGCCAAAGCCAACAGCTACGCGGTGTGACCAATGGCCGAAGTTTGGAAAAGAAACAACCGACTCCTTACCAACCCGAACCACTTCACGCAAGATCTTTTCAGTTTCGTGAATAGTTTGTAGCGTTTGTGAGAGCACAACCGTATCAAAACTATTGTTCTCAAAGAGTGCCAAGCCCCCTTCAAGATTTTGCTGAATAACGTTCAAACCTTTTTGCACACAAGAAAGTACGCGCGCATCGTCAATCTCAACCCCGTAAGCGTGCACGGGTTTTTGTTTTTGCAAATACTCTAAGAAGCTGCCATCACCACAGCCAAGGTCAAGCACCTCGCTATTAGGCGCAATCCAATTCGCTATTGCGGCAAAGTCTGCGCGCTTCATGCCTTCACCTCGAGCATTTGTTCAAAATAAGCACGAATCAGATTGTGATAGCGCGGGTCATCCAATAAGAAAGCATCGTGTCCATGTGGCGCATCAATCTCTGCATAACTGACCTCACTCTTATTGCTGAGCAAGGATTCCACAATCTCGCGACTGCGATTGGGTGGGAAGCGCCAATCTGTAGAGAAGCTCACTACCAAGAACTTGGCTTGCACTTCCGCTAGAGCACGATTCAAACTGCCTTCATAACGACGAGAAGGATCAAAATAATCTAGCGCTCTAGTGATCAGCAAATAGGTATTGGCATCAAAGTAAGTAGAGAACTTGTCACCTTGATGACGCAAATAGCTTTCAACCTCAAACTCCACATCAAAGCTAAAGCGATAGTCTTGAGATTCGCCACTAGGCCTTTGTAGCTCGCGCCCAAATTTTTCCGCCATGTCATCATCAGATAAATAGGTAATATGTCCGACCATGCGAGCCAACTTGAGGCCACGCTTTGGCACTACGCCATGCTCATAGTAATTACCACCATGAAAATCTGGGTCAGACAAAATCGCATTACGAGCTACCTCATTAAATGCAATATTCTGTGCACTGAGTTTTGGTGTTGATGCAATAACTAGGCAATGTGCAAGGCGTTTTGGAAACTGAATTGACCAAGCCAATGCCTGCATGCCACCTAAACTTCCTCCCATTACCGCCGCAAAACGGCGAATGCCCAACTTATCGGCTAAGCGCGCCTGGGTGTTTACCCAATCTTCCACCGTAATCACCGGGAAATCAGCGCCATAAGGCTTGCTACTGGCAGGATTAATACTCATGGGTCCAGTGGACCCAAAGCAAGAGCCTAAATTATTAACACCAATCACAAAAAAGTGATTTGTATCTACTGGCTTGCCTGGCCCAATCATGTTGTCCCACCAGCCGATATCTTTCGCATCATCCGGATTGGGTCCAGCCACATGGTGCGATGCATTTAATGCGTGACAAACTAATACAGCATTACTTTTATCGGCATTGAGCTTGCCGTAAGTTTCAATTATTAAATCGTAGCCAGATAAGATGGCGCCACTTTGCAAAGGCAAGGGCTCGGCAAAATGGATAGTATTTCTAGAGAGGTGTAACTCGCTCATTCGGACAGAAGAATGCGAAGGCTAATATCAGATGCTTCGGTTGGAAGCTTCTTAAAGCCGCTGCGAGCAAAACGGTGCCAGCGACCCAAAACATAACTCATCAACATTGTTGCGCGAATACTAACTTCATCTTGAGGCACATTTGCCCAAGGGCCATCCTGAGTTAGAGCGATACGCAGCGCCTGCTTTAAAGATGCCTCAACACGATCCAGCACTTGTGTAATACGCTCTTGTAAGCGATCGTCTTCTTGCAATAGGGCATCGCCCAAGAGTACGCGAGTCATACCAGGATTCTTTTCTGCAAAGAATAAAAGCATCTGCAAGATGCCACGAGCCTGGGCAAGCCCAGATTCTTCTTTTTGATTGATCTGATTAATCAGACCAAAAACTGTTTGCTCAATAAATGCAATCAAGCCCTCAAACATCTGAGCCTTACTAGCGAAATGTCGATAAAGCGCTGCTTCAGAAACTTGAATTTTTGCAGCCAATGCCGCGGTCGTTACACGCTCACCTTTGGGATTTTGTAACATCTCTGCCAACACTTGCAAAATCTGGAGGCGGCGCTCCCCCGGGCGTGGGCGCTTGCGTGTCTTGCCCTCCTCGGCAGCCGTCACTTCGATCTCTGATGCAGCGGGGTCAAAAGAATCACGCATATTTATATCTCTTGTTCAGCTATTAGCGGGAACGAATCATCGTGCCGAATGCTTGCTCTGTCAGAATCTCTAACAATAAGGAGTGCTCAATTCGTCCATCAATAATGTGCACTGAATTTACACCACTCTTTGCCGCGTCTAATGCAGAAGAAATCTTTGGCAACATACCACCAGAAATAGTACCGTCAGCAAATAAGCCATCAATTTCACGGGCAGTCAGGTCGGTCAAAAGATTACCGCTTTTATCCATCACACCAGGAATGTTAGTCATCATGACTAATTTCTCTGCATGCAAAATTTCCGCCATCTTGCCAGCTACTAAGTCAGCATTAATATTGTAGGCCTGACCTTCTTCACTAAATCCAATGGGAGAGATCACCGGAATAAAGGCATCATCCTGCAATGCTTTTACAACTGCAGGATTAATCGCCTCAATCTCACCAACAAAACCTAAATCAATAGTTTCGCCAGGCTTCTTTTCGTCGGCAACCAGCATCTTTTTTGCACGAATCAAGCCACCGTCTTTGCCAGTTAAACCAACTGCTTGACCGCCAAAGTGATTAATCAGCATCACAATGTCTTGCTGCACTTCGCCGCCGAGAACCCACTCAACCACTTCCATGGTCTCTTCATCGGTCACGCGCATACCTTGAATAAAGGTACCGGTCTTACCAATCTTCTTGAGAGCCTCATCAATTTGTGGGCCGCCGCCATGAACCACCACCGGGTTCATGCCAACCAGCTTCAGCAAAATGACATCGCGTGCAAAGCTTTCTTTCAGGCGCTCTTCGACCATCGCATTTCCACCGTACTTAATCACAATAGTCTTACCGTGATAAGCCCGAATGTAGGGCAAGGCCTCAGCCAAAATCTCCGCCTTTAGTAAAGGAGAGATGTCACTAATAGATGGGGATTGCGTTGTCATTGCTGCTTTTGTATTCGGTCTAGTAAATTAATCGCCAAACAACTTTTGACGCAGCTCACGGCGCTCTTGCGCCTCTAGAGAGAGATTGGCTGTTGGGCGCGCAATAAGACGGTTCAGGCCGATCGGCTCACCGGTCTCCTCACACCAACCGTAATCACCAGATTCAATTCGGGCTAAAGCCTGCTCAACTTTTTTCAATAGCTTGCGCTCACGATCACGTGTGCGCAACTCAAGAGCATGCTCTTCTTCAATCGTTGCACGATCAGCTGGATCAGGAACCAAAATGTTTTCACGTAAATGCTCTGTTGTCTCCGAAGCATTCTTCAGAATGTCACCCTTTAGGGTCAACAACTTCTGACGGAAAAAATCTAACTGGCCGGCATTCATATAGTCCTTTTCGGACATCTTGAGTAACTCAGCTTCTGTTAGAGGCGCACCTTTGGCAACTTTTGCGCTTGCCGCTTTACTTGGGGCTTTTGCTGCAGCCGAAGATTTCGTTGGTGTTTTTACCGTCATTTCATTCTTTCCATGGATCTAAATCATTATTACTTCATTCTGCCAAAGTTTTATTACCCTTTAGCCAATATTTATCAATATTGGCTGTGGCGGCGGATTGTACTGTAAATTTCCTAGACTAAACAGCCCTCAAGCCCAGCCAGCAGGGTATCTTTGGGCAAATCTATCCCGATAAAAACCATGCGGGTTTGCTTGGGTTCAGCACCCCATAAACCAGCCATATCACTACCCATCATCTGATGGACGCCCTGGAACACGACTTTTCGATTGCTACCCTTTACATAGAGGACGCCTTTGTAGCGCAACATCTTCTCCCCGAAGACCTCCAAAATACCCCCTAGGAAGTCCTCTAATTTTTTATGGTCAAAGGGTTTATCACTACGAAAAACGAAGGATTGGATGCGGTCTGTATGGCCCGCGTGATCATGGTGACCGTGACTATGGTCGTGATGGTCATGACTGTGGTCATGGCCACAAGCAGCGTGATCATGATCGTCTTGCCCTAGAAAATGAGGATCAATATCGAGCTTCGCGTTCAAGTTAAAACCCTTGAGATCCAAGACGGCATCCAAAGGAACGACTCCTTTAGAAATTCCCTGAATTGGGGCGCGGGGGTTCATATGCATTAGGCGATTGCGCAAGGCATCCACCTCGGCAGGCGTTACTAAATCCGTCTTAGTGATGAAGATTTGATCTGCAAAGCCCACTTGGCGCTGCGCCTCTTCATGTTCAGTTAGTTGTTGTGGGCCATGCTTGGCATCCACCAAAGTGACTACGGCATCCAGAACATAGTGGTCGGCTACGTCATCGTCCATAAAGAAAGTTTGAGCCACCGGCCCTGGATTAGCCACTCCAGTAGTTTCAATAACCACGCGCTCAAAGCTAATTTTCTTATCCCGACGTTGCTCCCAAAGCTCATTCAGGGCTTCAACCAGATCTCCACGAATTGTGCAGCAAATACAACCATTGCTCATTTGCACAATGTTCTCTTGATTGTCTTGAACCAAGATGTCGTTATCGATATTTTCTTCGCCAAACTCGTTTTCAATCACGGCAATTTTTTTGCCGTGTTGCTCAGTCAGAATATATTTGAGCAAAGTAGTTTTGCCGCTACCTAAAAAGCCTGTAAGAATTGTTACCGGAATTAACGCCATCTTTGATCCTATCAAAATCTATAAATGCATTCCCCAATCGGGAAACCTTTCTATCTTACCGAGTTCTTCAAGCTTTGCCAGCTTTCGCACGGGGATGCGCCTTGTCATATGCCTGTGCCAGATGCTGGAAGTCTAAAGAGGTGTAAATCTGGGTGCTGGCGATGCTGGCGTGACCCAACATCTCCTGCACCGCCCTCAAATCCTGAGAAGACTGCAAAACATGGCTAGCAAAGCTATGGCGCATCATATGCGGATGCACGTGGGTGGGAAGGCCTGCCCGCATGGCTAAGGTACGTAAGCGCGCCTGAACAGTGCGGGGAGATAAACGTGCGCCCGTAGCGGAGATAAATAAAGCCATTGATACATCTGCCTGCTCAAGCAATTCTCGAGTAGCACGCCAGACTTTGAGGGATTGCATTGCTGGTCCACCAATCGGAACTGAGCGACGTTTACCACCCTTACCCAAAACCGTTACTTCTGCAGCATCCCAATCCAGCCAGCCAGCAGACTCATGCTGACGATCCTTGCTTTGCATCACATCAATACCTAAAAGCTCAGATAAACGCAGGCCAGAGGAATACAACAAATCAATGATCGCGGCATCACGCACAGTCTCTAGATCCTTTTTTTCTTCAGCCTCCTTGACTGCTTGATTGACTAAAGAGAGTGCCTGCTCGACTGAAAGGGCTTTTGGTAAAGACTTCGGGCGTTTGGGAGCCTTCACATCATCAACAGGATTGGCAACTAGATTTGCGGTAATCCTGCCTGCCTGCGCATCACGTCGTGCATCTTTTTCAGTCAGCCAGTCGTACCAGCCACGCCAAGCAGATAGCGCTCTTGCAATCGTGCGAGATGACTTCCCTTTCGAGTGCAAGCGACCAGCCCAGCGACGTACATGAGCATTGGTAACCTTTAACAACTCGACGGCATCATCTGTTGCTAATGTCTGTAACTCACCAAGATCCATGCGGTAAGCTTTAAGCGTATGTGGTGAGAGCTGCCTTAATACATGCAGCTCATGCAAGTACTCCTGCACTAAGGGGTGCAGATCAGCTGGTGCTTGGCTCATAAGCCTGGATACGATCCAAAGCTGCAGCAGTAAGTTCAGCAATCTGACGCAAATAGAACGCGCCCATATCAGCAGTAAAACGGAATTCGTCTTTGCTTGCTAATAAAAGTACTGCTGGCGATTGCGCTACGCCAATACTTTTACCTAATGGCAGACCAATAGCTACCATGCTTTGCCACTCAGAATCGATAGTCACTTGAGTTGCCAATAAATCTACGCTCGCTGCAGCTAGCTCTTTAGCAGAACCGCATAGCGGCGTATCAATCCATGGGCCAAATGCTGTATTGGGTGACAAGAGTTGTGCCGACTCGACTTCAAACACTTCTGCCAAACCTGCGGTCACTGCAGACCCCACATCCGCCTTGGTGTTAGCGCGCATTAAACGCAATAACCAAGCCACTAAGCTTTGCTGGGTTTTGTCATTGCGACTGCCAAAGTGCAGCATTTCACTTAGGCGACGATTGAGCTCTTGATTCTGTGTACGCAACAAGGTCATCTGGCGCTCTTGCAAGGAGATCGCACGATCCTCGTGGGGATGCTTTAAACGAATTTCATTTAAGAGATTGGCATAGCGCTCAAAAAAACCTGGGGTAGCGCGTAACCACTCTGCCACCAATTCTTCTTGTTCGGCCTGCTTAGGATCGATCGCGCTCATCTGTCTTTTTCTCGCTTATTTTTTAATTTAATTTTTTTAGCTCAGTTTTTTACGCAGAAGCTCATTCACTTGCCCTGGATTAGCCTTGCCCTGCGAGGCCTTCATAATCTGCCCTACCAAAGCATTAAATGCTTTTTCCTTGCCAGAGCGGAACTCTTCAACTGACTTCTCATTGGCCGCCAACACGGTATCGATCATGGCCTCAAGTTCACCACTATCGCTAATCTGCTTCAAACCTTTGCCATCAATCACTTGATCAACAGTACTCATGTTCTGGCCTGCGATAGCCTCTTCCCACAAAATTGCGAAGATATCTTTTGCAATCTTGTTAGAAATTGTGCCATCGGCTACGCGAGTTAATAGTGGCGCTAAATGTTCAGCTTTTAATGGTGCATCTGCAGTAACAATACCAGCGCGATTGAGTGATGAAGCAAACTCACCTGCAATCAGGTTCGCTGCAGCCTTTGCCAAAGACTTGCCAACAATCGCAAGTAGCTCTCCAAATACTTTGGCAGTGTCACGATCTTGCGTGAGTAATTGTGTATCGTAGGCGCTTAAGCCGAATTCACTTTGCCACTGCTCACGAAGCTGTGCCGGTAAAGCTGGCATCTTGCTGCGCACAGCAGCAATCCAGGCGTCATCAATCACTACTGGCAATAAATCTGGGTCCGGGAAATAGCGATAGTCATTTGCATCTTCTTTGCTTCGCATACTGCGAGTCTCTTGACGATCGGGATCGTAAAGGCGGGTTTCTTGAACAACTTTGCCACCATCCTCAATCAATTCAATTTGGCGACGTACCTCGTATTGAATTGCCTCTTCCAAAAAGCGGAAGGAATTTAAGTTCTTAATTTCGCAACGGGTACCAAATTCTTTCTGGCCTACAGGGCGAACGGATACATTGGCATCGCAACGGAAAGAGCCTTCTTGCATATTGCCGTCACATACCCCAAGCCAAACAACCAGGGTATGAAGTGCTTTTGCATAGGCAACTGCTTCCGCAGCGCTGCGCATTACTGGCTCAGTCACAATTTCCAGCAATGGGGTACCAGCGCGATTTAAGTCTATACCGCTGGACGCCTCGCCGTGCGGACCTAAGAAGCCTTCTTCGTGAACCGACTTTCCGGCATCTTCTTCCATGTGGGCGCGGGTGAGTTCCACTACCTTGACTTCATCGCCAACCAATATTTCCAGATGTCCACCAACGACTACAGGAAGATCCATCTGGCTTATCTGGTAACCCTTTGGCAAGTCAGGATAGAAATAATTTTTGCGAGCGAAAATACTTGCTGGCGAAATCTTGGCGTTGACTGCTAAACCAAAACGAATGGCATGCTCAACTGCTTGACGATTTAATACTGGCAATACTCCAGGCAAAGCTAAGTCAACGGCACAGGCTTGCGTATTGGGGCTTGCGCCAAAACGCGTACTCGCCCCGCTAAATATTTTAGATTGTGTTTGTAGCTGCGCATGGGTCTCTAGACCGATCACGATTTCCCATTGCATCATGCCACCTCGCTTGCTTGACGCAAATGCCAGTCACTATTTTGCTGATATTGGTGTGCCACTTGGAGTAAGTGCGCCTCAGAAAAATAGTTTCCTATTAACTGCATGCCAATTGGCAAATTACTTGAATTAAATCCGCAAGGAACACTCATCGCCGGTAACCCTGCTAAGTTAGTTGAGAGCGTGTAAATATCTTCTAAATACATCTGCACAGGATCTTTTGATTTTTCACCTAAGCGCCAGGCTACATCAGGGGCTACAGGCCCCAAGATCACATCGCATTTTTCAAATGCTGTCTGAAAGTCGGCTGCAATGATGCGGCGAATTTTTTGCGCCTGCAAATAATATGCATCGTAATAGCCATGACAAAGCACATAAGTTCCAACTAAGATTCGACGCTTTACTTCCGCACCAAAACCTTCGGTGCGCGATTTCTTATACATGTCAGATAAGTCGCGATATTCATTGGCACGGTGTCCATAGCGCACGCCATCAAAGCGACTCAAATTACTGGAGGCTTCGGCTGGAGCTAAAACGTAATAGACCGGAATGGATAACTTAGTTTTGGGCAGGCTAACCTCCAACAACTCCGCGCCTAAATCCTGCAAGGCTTTTGCAGCAGCATTGACTGCATTGGCTACTTCTGGAGCAAGGCCTTCTGCAAAGAATTCTTTTGGCAGGCCAACTCGTAATCCCTCCAGTGGTTTTGCAGTGTTTATACCGCCGTCTTTCCAAGACTGTGTGAGGTAGCGACCGTAGTCCTCTCCAGAATCTGCCAGTGAGGTGGAGTCGCGTGGATCATGGGAAGACATTGCTGTTAGCAATAAAGCACAGTCTTCTGCGGTCTTCCCCATAGGGCCAGCCTGATCCAAAGATGAGGCGTATGCAATCATTCCGTAGCGAGATACGCGCCCATAACTAGGCTTGATGCCGGTTAATCCGCAAAAAGCCGCTGGCTGACGAATGGAGCCGCCAGTATCTGTACCTGTCGCAATTGGAGCTAACCCGGCTGCTACTGCCGCTGCAGATCCTCCAGATGAGCCTCCAGCAACATATTCTGAATTCCAAGGATTTAAAACTGGACCATAGGCTGAATTTTCATTAGAGGAGCCCATGGCGAACTCATCCATATTGGTCTTGCCAAGGCAAACCATGCCAGCTCCATTTGGGTTCAGCTCATCCGGAATCCCGAGATTTGATACTACTGTCGCATCAAATGGGCTGTGGTAACCCTCGAGCATTTTGGAGGCTGCTGTCGACTTCCAGCCACGTGTTACGAAGACGTCCTTGTGGGCAACCGGTACGCCCGTTAACTTTCCAGCCTTACCAGAGGCAATAATTTTATCTGCTTTGGAAGCTTGATTTAAACTTAAGTGAGCACTTACATCAAGATATGCATTCCAATGTTTTCCGACCTCAATCCGGCTCAGAAAGTACTGCGTCAACTCAACGCTGGAGACCTCTTTAGCTGCCAATGCTTTAGACATCAATGCAACAGGAATTTGATGCCAGCTCATTCGATCACCCTTGGGACTAAAAAGTAGCCATCCCGCTCTGCGGGGGCAGATTGCATGTTTTCAGCGCGATGATCTACTTCGGTCACCGTGTCACTTCGCAAAGGTTGCGCTAAATCACGCAAAAAGAGGATGGGGTGGGCCAAAGGAGCGAGACCACTCGTATCAACAGCCTGCATCTCCTCAACTAAAGCAAATACGGCCTGTAATTGAGGCAATACCGCCTCGGCTTCTGCCTGACTTAAGTCAAGGCTGGAAAGGTGCGCAATGCGCTGGACATCATTCAGTTTCATGGGGCGCTAGGGTATCATTCATAAATATATTTTTTAACACTTACTTATTTTCCCACTACATCATGTTTGGTTTTTTTCGCAGCTACTTTTCTAATGACCTAGCCATCGACCTAGGCACCGCCAACACCTTAATTTACATGCGTGAACGGGGTATTGTGCTTGATGAACCCTCAGTTGTGGCAATTCGTACTGAAGGCGGCCCAAATGGCAAAAAAACCATTTTGGCAGTTGGAAAAGAAGCAAAAGCCATGCTGGGACGGGTTCCTGGAAATATTGAGGCTATTCGCCCAATGAAAGACGGTGTTATTGCCGACTTCACCATTACTGAGCAGATGCTCAAGCAATTTATCAAAATGGTACATGAGAGTAAGCTGCTCAAGCCAAGCCCGCGTATCATTATTTGCGTTCCTTGCGGCTCTACCCAAGTTGAGCGTCGCGCTATTCGCGAATCTGCACTAGGTGCAGGTGCCTCACAAGTATTTTTAATCGAAGAGCCCATGGCTGCTGCAATTGGCGCAGGTCTGCCAGTCTCTGAGGCGGCAGGTTCTATGGTCGTTGATATTGGCGGCGGCACAACTGAAGTTGGCGTGATGTCACTTGGCGGCATGGTTTACAAGGGTTCAGTTCGGGTAGGCGGCGATAAGTTTGATGAAGCCATCACAAACTACATTCGTCGTAACTACGGCATGTTGATTGGGGAACAAACCGCTGAGTTAATTAAAAAAACGATCGGCTCTGCCTTTCCTGGGGCTGAAGTACGCGAGATGGAAGTGAAAGGTCGTAACCTTTCCGAAGGTATTCCACGTAGCTTTACTGTTACCAGCAATGAGATTTTGGAAGCATTAACCGATCCATTGAATCAAATCGTTACTGCTGTAAAAGCCGCTCTCGAACAGATTCCACCCGAGCTCGCATCAGATATTGCTGAGCGTGGCATGATGCTAACTGGTGGCGGCGCACTATTACGCGACCTTGATCGCCTATTACTAGAAGAAACTGGTCTTCCAATTCATGTTGCTGAAGATCCTCTCACTTGCGTCGCTCGTGGTTGCGGTATTGCATTAGAGCGCATGGACAAGCTGGGTGGCGTATTCTCACAAGAGTAATTGACTTAAGCGTCGATTAGGGAATTGCAACATAGCGCTCCACCTCTTTTCAGACAAGGCGTTCCGGCTTTAGTTAAACTAATTGTCTGTCTTTCGATCAGCATCGCATTGATGTTGATCGATTTTCGTTTTAAGGCACTAGACCCCATTCGCAATAACGTCAATTGGTTATTGCGTCCACTAGAGTATGTGATGATGATGCCGCGCAATGTCTTTGAGGCGACATCAGAATACTTCACTAGTCGCGGAACTCTAGAAATAGAAAATCAAAAAATGAAAATGCGGCAAGCGGAGCTCTCTTTGCTTGCCAATCAATCTGAGTTTCTGCTGATAGAGAACCAAAATCTACGGCAGCTGATGGATTTGCAAAAGCAGGTTCAATTCGAAACATTACCAGTCGAAATTCTATTTAATCCACCTAATCCAATTTCTCAGCGCATTGTGATTAATCGTGGCAGTAAGGACGGTCTCAAGCTGGGCAATCCCATTGCAAGTGATTCGGGCATCTTGGGTCAAGTAATACGCGTCTACGATCACTCTGCAGAAGTGTCTCTATTAGAGGATCGTGACTTTGCGGTGCCCGTACAAATTGCACGTAATGGCTTAAGAGCGGCCGTTTTTGGGGTAGGGCGTGGCAACCCTCTTGAACTGCGCTACCTTCCGGTGGCCAGCGACTTAGAAGTAGGCGATGTGTTGATTACCTCAGGCATTGATGGCGTTTACCCCCCTGGCTTTGCAGTAGCTGTGATTAGTCGCATTGAACGAAATGCCGATAAAAATTCTTCTAACGTCTTTTGTGTGCCAGTTGCACCGGCAAACCGCTACCGACAGGCTCTAGCATTACTTTACGATCCGCAATGGGATGCCAAAGCATCTACTGCAAACAGCAAGCCTGATGCACCGCTGACCAATACTCTAGGGCGTCGCCAAACTCGCGCGCGAGGCATGCAATGATCGACTTTCAAAGCGGCTATATTCTTCGTCCAGTAAATGCGGTTTTTATTTATTTCAGCTTGTTTTGCGCACTACTACTAAATCTTTTACCCATTGGAAATTACGGCTGGGTGCCAGACTGGCTAATTATTTGCATCATATTTTGGAATATCCACCAGCATCGCTACGTTGGCGTAATAATTGCATTTATTCTTGGCTTGTTGATGGATGTTCATAACTCTGACTTGTTAGGCCTTAACGCTTTTAGCTACTCATTGGTGGCTTATTTAGCCATCTCTTGGCACCGACGAATCGTTGCATTAAGTGCCGTCACCCAAGCAATGCATTTGCTGCCTATCTTCCTGCTGGTTTCATTATTCCCGGTACTCGCCCATTGGTTCTTAAGTGGTGAAGTCTATTGGGGGGCGCTCACCGGTGCCATTCAAGCGCTGATTGAGGGAATGCTGTGGCCCTTAGCAACACGCATCTTGCTATCGCCTCAACGTCGCCCTATTGATGTTGATCATAATCGTCCGCTTTAAAAAATTACATGGTTTCTTTTAAAAAACCAGATCTCGACTCGTTTCAAGAGCGCATTCATATTGCGACCCTATTTGTCACCTTCTGTTTCTTGTTATTAGTCACGAGATTGGTGTGGCTGCAACTAGTGAGTCATAGCAAATACGCCCTGCTGGCAGAAAGCAATAGAATCGCATTAGTTCCCGCACCAGCAAATCGCGGTCTTTTAATAGACCGCAATGGAATCGTTATTGGCAGAAACTATTCAGCATTGACCTTAGATGTAAATGCCGAAGAAGTTAAAGGCAATGTTGATGAGCTGATCGATGAGCTCTCTCAAATTGTGTTGATTTCCCCCAGAGATCGTAGAAATTTCAAGCGCTCACTTGAAGATTCTCGCAAAATGGGCACCTTTCCCCTCAGATCGATGCTCACCGAAGTAGAAACAGCCCGCTTTATGGTTAATCGCTATCGCTTTCCAGGCGTCGAAATACGTGCCCGAAGCTTTCGAGAGTACCCCTATAACGAGCTAGCCTCGCATCTGATTGGTTATATTGGGAGAGCCTCTAAGCAAGATATCGAGCGCATGCAAATTGAAATTGATAACTCCAAAGCGGGTGATCCTGATGCACTACAAACTTCATTTCTGCCGGGCATTCACTATGTAGGGAAAATTGGCATAGAGCAAAGTTACGAAACAGTATTGCGAGGCAGGCCAGGATATGATGAGGTGGAGATTACTGCAGGCGGCAAACCCGTGCGCACACTTTCTAGTTCACCATCGGTACCAGGGAAAAATGTGGTGCTCTCGGTTGATATCAAGCTGCAATACTTAGTTGAGCAACTCTATGGAAATTTCCGGGGTGCATTTGTTGCGATTGAGCCTGAGACTGGCGATATCTTGGCATTTGTTTCTAAGCCTAACTTTAATCCCAATGACTTTGTTGAGGGCATCGACTCATTAACCTGGAAAGAGTTGAATGACTCGCCACAGAAACCACTCTATAACCGCCCGCTTAAGGGAATTTATCCGCCGGGGTCAACCTATAAACCATTTATGGCGCTCGCCGCTCTAGAAACTAAAAAGCGTACGCCATCACAAACTATATCCGACCCGGGTTATTTTGATTTTGGTAACCACACCTTCCGTGATGACAAGAAAGGTGGGCACGGCATAGTTGATATGCAAAAGTCGATTGTTGAGTCTTGTGATACCTACTACTACTTGTTAGCACGTGATATGGGCGTCAACATGATGCATGACTTCATGAAACCACTTGGCTTTGGTCAAATTACTGGTATCGATCTACAAGGTGAATCAAAAGGTGTGCTGCCATCCACCGAGTGGAAGAAAAATACCTTCAAAAAACCAGAGCAACAAAAATGGTATGAAGGCGAAACAATTTCTCTGGGCATTGGTCAAGGCTATAACGCATTTACTATTTTGCAGCTAGCACATGGCATGGCCAATTTAGCCAATAACGGCATTGTGATGAAGCCGCATTTAGTAAAGGCAATTGAAGATCCCTTCACAAGAAATCGCACCCTGACTACACCCAAGGAAAGTTATCGAATTGATCTCGCGCCTGAGAATATTGAGATAGTTAAGAAGGCGATGGTCGAAGTAAATAATTCTGGGACCTCTGCATCCGTTTTTAAAGGTACCGGATACCAAGTTGGCGGCAAGACTGGAACAGCGCAGGTATTCAGTTTGAATTCGAAAGAATATCACCACGGATCTACAGCAGAATTTTTACGCGATCATGCTTTGTACGTTGCTTTTGCCCCTGCAGAAAAGCCCACTATCGTCATTGCGATGGTTGTTGAGAATGCAGGATTTGGTGCACAGTATGCTGCGCCAATTGCGCGTAAAGCACTTGATTTTTATCTTGAAGGTAAATGGCCAAAGGAGATTCCTGAATGGAAAAGAGCGCCATAAACAAAGCAAAGCAAATATTCCTGAGCATTTTCAGCGGGCTAGACCGCCAGCTAGGCTATATTCTGCTTGGTTTAGCGGGCATTGGATTTATTACCTTCTTATCCGCAAGTCAAAATACACCCGTTCGCTTTGAAGATGAGTTGCGCAACTTAGTCCTTTCGTTTGCGGTGATGTGGACTGTTTCTCGCATTCCACCAAAGTGGCTAGAGATGGCCGCAGTATGGATTTATGGAATTGGAGTTGCGCTGCTGATTGCAGTCGCGATATTTGGGTTAATTAAAAAAGGTGCAAGACGTTGGCTCAATATTGGTTTTGTAATTCAACCATCTGAGATCATGAAAATTGCAATGCCACTCATGTTGGCCTGGTACTTCCAAAAACGGGAGGGCATTCAAAAGTCTTGGGACTATGGGGTGGCAGCAATCATTCTTGGGATTCCAGTGCTGCTCATTGCGCGTCAACCTGACTTGGGTACTGCACTCTTGGTATTTGCTGCCGGTATGTATGTAATCATTCTCGCTGGATTGCCGTGGAAATGGATCCTCCCATTCATAGGTATTGGTGCATTTGGAATCATCCTCATCATTATTTTTGGCAGTACTATCTGCGCCCAAGATGTTGTGTGGCCGCTAGTTCATAACTACCAAAAACATCGAGTGTGCACTTTGCTCGACCCGAGTAGCGACCCACTTGGAAAAGGCTTTCATACCATTCAGTCGATGATTGCAATCGGTTCAGGTGGATTTTTTGGTAAAGGCTGGTTCCAGGGCACGCAAGCCCATCTCGAATTTATTCCCGAAAAACATACCGACTTTGTCTTTGCTGTTTTCTCGGAAGAGTTTGGCTTGCTGGGTAACTTAGTGATGTTGGCACTTTTCTTCGCTTTGATTAAACGAGGCTTAGCCATCTCTGCTAGTGCGCCGAATCTGTTCACTCGCCTGCTAGGCGCATCTGTCACACTGATTTTCTTTACCTACGCCTTTGTCAACATCGGTATGGTGAGTGGTTTATTGCCCGTGGTTGGAGTTCCACTACCTTTCATCAGTTATGGAGGAACTGCCTTAGTGACTCTGGGGTTTGGTGCTGGAATTTTGATGAGTATTCATCGCCATCGACGCTTGGTACAAAGCTAAGATTTGAGCTTAGGCATGTGTTCCAATTTTTTACATTTACCCTAGAAACAAAAAAGCCTGGCATGCCAGGCTTTTTCATCAACAAAGCAAGAATTACTTCTTTCGCTTGTTAACTGAATCTTTAAATGCTTTACCAGCAGAAAACTTAACAGTTTTAGCAGCAGCAATTTTGAGTGGCTCACCAGTTTTTGGGTTACGGCCCATACGTGCAGCGCGCTTACCAGAAGAAAAAGTACCAAAACCGATCAGTTGTACTGAGTCGCCTTTAGTAACAGCTTTAATGATTTGCTCAATAGCAGAATTCAATGCAAATTCAGCTTTGGCTTTTGAGATCTCAGCGTCGTCAGCAATCGCTGCGATTAGTTCTGCTTTGTTCAAGTGAAGCTCCTTATAGATATTTATATCAGCGCACCTTGCGCTTACATGATTTTAACCACAAAAAATTACAAAAATAAAGTTGCGTCACAGCAAAATTTTTTTATTGCCTATTTTTTACTCTTCTATAACTGTCACATCAGATACAAAATACTCAGTATCGCCAAAACAGCTTGTAGGCAATCCGATATGCTGCTCATATTTAAGGGCGACTTTTTTGCCCAGATTAGCGTTAATTTTTTGTGCCACAACATCATCACGCACTGTAAAGAGGAATTTTTCTGACATGGTTCCCGGCATGGACACCATAGCTAGCTCGCCTTCCCAGGTTTTACATACATAGCCTCGGTTGGAAAACTTTTGCACATAGCCAGCACGCTCACCACTACCGTAGCTCCAATTGAACATAATCCAAGTATAGGCTGCCAAACCAGCCAAGCCAATCAATATTAGGCTTAAAAGCCATTTTACGAATCTATTCATGTGAATTTCCTTAACAAATCATCATTGCAGCACTGATTAGGTGCGTTCCCGGTGGCCTGCTATGACCCCAATCAACATTGGAGCATATTCATTATGAAAATAGGGGTGAAATAGCGCTCCATACAAATTAAAATGTTGGTACTAACGCTAATGGGTATATTCCATGGAAATACGTCACATTATTTTTCTGATCTTTGTTGTATCGGCTGTCTACGTTTACTCTAGAGGAAAGGTGCGATTTGGCTTAGTTCGCTCTTTAACAGACTACCAAGTACTTTTAGCGCCAATTAACTGCCTGCTCTACTTGTTTTCAAAAACCAAGGCTGGGGCATTTATTCCAGTTGCAGACTTTCCCGAAATGAAGCCCCTGCAAGATCATTGGCAAATCATCCGTGATGAAGCGCTCGCTTTGAACGCGGATGGGGCCATAGCAGCCGCTACGGGATATAACGATATTGGATTTAATTCCTTTTTTCGCACAGGCTGGAAACGCTTTCACCTCTATTGGTATGGCAAAGAAATGCCGTCAGCGCAGCTCCAATGCCCTAAAACTGTTGCCATCCTCAAATCAATCCCCTCAATCAAGGCGGCGATGTTTGCCTCACTGCCTCCCGGGGCAACGCTAGTAAGGCACCGAGACCCCTATGCGGGCTCACTACGCTATCACATTGGCCTAGTCACCCCAAATGATCCCAAGTGCTTTATTAATGTGGATGGAGAGCGGTACTACTGGAAAGATGGTGAGCCAGTGATGTTTGATGAAACTTATATCCACTATGCGGCCAACGAAACAGAGCACCAACGCATTGTCTTATTTTGCGATGTAGAGCGGCCGGTTCACACTAAATTGGTGCAATTATTGAATCGCTGGTTTGGGCGTTACGTCATGAGCGCAGCCTCTTCCCAGAATGTTGAAGGGGAGAGAGTGGGATTTGTAAACGTTCTCTTTAAGTATTTTTACCATCTCAGGGCGCAAGCCAAAAAACTCAAAGCAAAACATCGCAGCGTGTATTACATCGGAAAATGGGTTTTAATTTTAGGAATTCTGTACGCCATATTTTGGTAAACCTTAGGGGCTCAAGGCCTCTGTAATCTGCTCTGGGGTGATTGAGCCCCAGATTTCCACTCTCTTGACGCGGCTACTTTGTCCTGACAAGAGCTGAATTTGTTTTTGCGGCACCCTCAATTGCCTAGAAAGCCAAGACAGCAGCATTTCATTTGCCCTGTTTTCGAGGGCAGGGGCCTGCAGAGATATCTTGAGACAGCCATCATGCAGACCAACCACCTTGGTCAGCTTTGCGCCTGGCTGGCAATGCAAATGAAGAACAATGCCAGTGGGGGTTTGCTTTAACCAAATAGGCATCATTAAAGTACTTTAAACTCAAACCATGATTATGAAGAACTCCAACGCCTTAGACCAGCTATTTGCCAATAATCGCGAATGGGCGGAAGCCATGATCGCCAAGGATGCTAATTTCTTTAAGCGTCTAGTTTCACAGCAGGCGCCAGAATATTTATGGATTGGTTGTTCAGACAGTCGCGTACCCGCAAACGATATCGTAAACCTGCTGCCTGGCGAACTTTTTGTTCATCGTAATGTTGCCAACGTGGTGGTCCATACCGATCTGAACTGCCTATCTGTAATTCAGTTTGCTATCGACCTGTTGAAGGTCAAACATATTTTGGTGGTGGGGCATTACGGCTGCTCAGGCGTCCATGCCGCCCTAACTGATAAACGGGTTGGCCTTGCTGATAATTGGTTACGTCATGTGAAGGATGTGCATCAAAAACATGAACGATATCTTGGCGAAGTGATCCCATCTCCAAAACGTCAAGATCGCCTATGCGAGCTCAATGTCATTGAACAAGTAGTCAATGTTTGTGAAACTACTATTGTTCAAGATGCGTGGGCTAGAGGGCAAGACCTCACGGTACATGGATGGACTTACCGTCTCGAGACCGGCCTAGTCAATGATTTAGGCATGTCTATTAGCTCTACCGAAGAAATGAATGTGCGCTACGCTAAATCCTTATCTCGCTATGACGCTGAATAAATTGAGTTTTGTTTAAAAACTTTTCAAACTATTCTGGGGTAGCACTCCTTAGATTTCTGGCGTCGCTTCCCTACAAGACTTTAGTCTCTGTCGGCTATGGCTTAGGCTATCTAGCAGCTCACATTCCTAATGATCGCAATCGCGTGGTTCAAAAAAACTTGAAGCTCTGTTTCCCTGAGCTAAGCGAAACAGAAGTTGATCAACTTAGAAAGCAACATTGGCGACTACTAGGCCGCAGCTTAGTTGAAAAAAGCATTATTTGGCTGGGCAGCAAAAAACAGCTTGCCGATATGATTGAGGTTCGCTCGGAGGTTGATCTAAATGATAGACTGCCACGCATTTTAGTGAACATGCATTTTATTGGCATTGAAGGTAGCATTATTCTGAGCGCACTTGCCAAGGAAAAAGGTTGGCCTCGTACCTCTGGCTTTTTTCAAAGAATGAAAAGCCCCTTCTTTAACAAGAAGATTGTTGAATGGCGCAATCGCTTCGGTGGAAATTCGATTGATCGCCAAGGAAACTCGCTTGAACTCATTCGAGAGATCCGCAAGGGGAGCTTCATCATCATTGCGCCTGATATTGATTTAGGCCTCAAAGACTCTGCTTTCGTTCCCTTTTTTAATATTCAAACCAATACGATCACAGCTGTATCGCGTCTAGCTAAAATCACAGGGGCGCAGGTCTGCATGATGATCACTACCCTCAAGAAAGATGAGGCTGGCTACATTTGTACTATTAGCAAACCTCTTGAGAATTTCCCAACCGAAGATCCTGAAGCCGATACTGCGCGGCTCAACACCATTTTTGAAAAAGAAATTAGACACAGGCCAGCTGAGTACTACTGGGTTCATAAGCGTTTTAAAAACAGGCCGCCCAATGAGGCTAGCCCTTACTAGGACAATTGCCCGATAATGCTGTCATGGAAGAAAAAATACGCGTATCCAAGCTACTCTCCGAGCTGGGTCTTTGCTCCCGACGCGAGGCAGACTCTTATATCGAGCAAGGCTTGGTCACCGTCGATGGTGAAGTAGTCAATGAGCTTGGCTCCCGAGCTTTTCGCCATCAGAAGATTGAGCTCCAGTCTGGCGCTAAAGTGCAGCAGGCATCTCGGATTACGGTCATTTTGAATAAGCCAGTCGGCTTCATCTCTCACTTTGATGACGAGCAAGAGTATCAACCGGCAGCCTCGCTCATCACGCCCGAGAACTACTTTGCCAGCCCACTGGATAAGGGACGTAACCCGCGCTTCAATACTCGCGGCTTGGCGCCTGCCGGTCGCCTAGATATTGATTCCACTGGCATGCTGGTCTTAACTCAAGATGGCCGCATCGCAAAACTCCTCATTGGTGAAAATAGCCCCGTCGAGAAAGAGTACTTAGTCCGAGTTGAAGGCGCACTCTCTTTTGACGATTTAGATCGCCTCAAACATGGCCTGGAATTAGATGGCGTCGTTTTAAAGCCAGCCCAAGTCAGCTGGCAGAACGAAGACCAACTTCGCTTTGTTCTGCGCGAAGGCCGCAAGCGTCAAATTCGTCGTATGTGTGAAATCGTTGGTCTCCGAGTTTTAGGTCTCAAACGCGTACGTATGGGCAGAATTTCTCTGGGTGCCCTACCACCCGGGAAATGGCGTTTTGTAAGGCTCGAAGAGCAATTCTAAGAAGCTCCACCCGTCTATAATTCTGTCTACTAGATTGAGCGCAGAATTACCATCGACACCACCACCCCCAGCACTCCCGGTGCAGAAGTTTTAAGACGCCGTAGCTTCGCCATCATCTCTCACCCAGATGCCGGTAAGACCACGCTTACTGAAAAACTCTTGCTATACGCGGGTGCGATTCAGATTGCGGGTAGTGTTAAAGCCCGCAAGGCCAGCCGACATGCTACCTCAGACTGGATGGAGATTGAGAAACAGCGTGGTATTTCTGTAGCCAGCTCAGTAATGCAAATGGAATATCGCGATTGCATTATTAATCTTCTAGATACCCCGGGTCACCAAGACTTCTCCGAGGATACTTACCGCGTATTGACTGCAGTTGATTCTGCATTGATGGTAATTGATGCTGCTAATGGTGTTGAGTCACAGACCTTGCGCTTGCTTGAAGTCTGCCGTGCGCGTAATACGCCCATTGTGACCTTCATCAATAAAATGGATCGCGAAGTAAAGCCACCCATGGAGCTCATGGATGAGATTGAAACTGCACTTGGCATTGAAGTAGTTCCTTTTACATGGCCAGTAGGCATGGGTAAATCCTTCGCCGGAGTAATTGATATTGCCAACTCTCAAATGCGTATGTTCAAGGCAGGCGAAGATCGCGTGACTGAAGATTCTCATGCCATTGTTGATATTAACGATCCCGCCCTAAAAGAGCGTCTCGGTACTGATCTTGAAAATGCACTTGCTGAAGTAGATTTAATTAAAAATGCGATGCCTACTTTTAACCGAGAAGCCTTTCTAGCAGGCCGTCAGTCACCAGTATTCTTTGGCTCAGCCATTAATAATTTTGGTGTACGTGAAATTCTCAATACCTTAGTTGAGCTTGCGCCATCACCGGGATCACGCAAAGCATTACAGCGCGAAGTGAGCCCAGCAGAGAATAAATTTTCTGCAGTGGTCTTTAAGATTCAAGCAAACATGGATCCAGCCCATCGAGATCGCGTTGCTTTCTTGCGTATTTGCTCGGGGCATTTTCAGCGGGGCATGAAGCTGAAGATTTGTCGTAATGGCAAAGAAGTGCGCACCAATAATGCACTTTCTTTCTTATCGCAACGACGCGATATCTTAGATGAAGCTTTCCCTGGTGACATTATTGGCTTGCCAAACCATGGCCTACTTCGATTGGGCGATACGCTCACAGAAGGCGAGCAATTGCAATTCACGGGCTTACCATTTTTTGCTCCAGAAATATTCCGCATGGTCGAGTCTGCAGATCCCCTTCGCTCCAAGCAACTGCGCACCGGCCTAATGCAGCTTGGCGAAGAGGGTGCGATTCAGGTATTTCGTCCCATGACTGGTGGCACTATGTTGCTTGGCGCATTTGGACAACTGCAATTTGAAGTGGTGAGCCATCGACTACAGACGGAATACGGAGCGGAAGTACGTTTGCTACCGGCACGTTACAACTTGGCTCGCTGGGTAAGCTCCGAAGATCCTGTGGCACTCAAAAAATTCATGCTAGAAAATATTCACCGCATGGCAGAGGATGTTGTCGGTGCCTCCGTATTTTTAGCTAGCCATAAATCTGAACTGGATGTTGCTCAACAACGCTGGGAATCCATTCAGTTCCATGCCCTAAGAGAGCATGCAGGTTTGATCTATCAATCAGACCTCGCTGGTTAACTCTAGCGTGGGCTTGATTGCGGCTAATTGCAATCAAACACCACAAGTAACTGAGTATCGTTTTTTCTAAACGATGCAGTTTTGCCGTATTGTGCGCAATACGCATTGGCCTTTGGTGTCAGTGAAGCAATAGATTCGCCGTCACTATTTAAAAAGGTCACATGATTTGCATCTGATGCATCGGTATAAACCGCAGCGCAAGCACTCAAGCCAGCCATGCTTAGCAATAAAATATATTTGAAATGAGTCATCGCTCCAGTTTCTTTACTAAACTTGCAGTGAGCTTGCTAGCAAATGGACGATAAATCAAAATACAAATCATCGCCACTGGGTAGGCAAGCGCCCAAACCTCCAGCCACACCCAAAAGAAATCCCGCGCAAAACCTACGCGTACTAAAGTGGTGGCCAAAGTAATGCTCAATGACATGAGTCCGCCCATGATGGCAGCAAAAATAAGATTAGGAATATTCATCAGGATCTAATCATAGCGCCTTGACTGCTTAACTGTTATTCTGATTGTGATCACTATTCCGCGCCCTAAATAGGGGAGTCTGCTGAGCAAGCTCAGAGGTTCATCATTCCAAGACTCTAGGAAACTATATGGCTGCTGGCCAAAATCAAAGAAACAGAAAAAACGACCCCATGGTGAGCAAAACTGGAAAAGCTAAATTGGGACCACTTAACCTGGCTCAACTCAGTAAATTGCTCGAATCGAGCACCAAGCCTAAAGAGAAGGCAAAGATACAGAGGGCGCTCAATAAGCGCCCCCCGGTTGCGGTACCCGCTGAAACAAAAGTCGCAGCCTAATCACTAAGTACTAAGCCCCGAAATTACCGGGGCTTTTTCTTATGTAATATGCTGTCAGCATGAAAGCATCTCCTCAAGTTCACTCTATTTATATTGCTGCTCGAGCAGGCGAGATGATGGTGCAGCTTGCACAAGCTGAGATTATTGCTGGCGAAGGCATTGTGGGCGATCGCTACGCACTAGGTCTTGGTGCATTCTCTAAGACCAAGCTCAAGATACGCCATATTTCTCTCATTGCTCTCTCGGCCATAGAAAATGCTAATGTCCAATTACATACTAAACAGCAGACACCTTTTGGCGAGGGTGATACCCGAAGAAATCTGGTGATCAAAGGAATTTCTGAGGAGGAGTTAAATGGTCTCGTTGGACAGATTTTCTATTTAGGAGGTATCGCATTTAAAGGCACTGAATTGTGTGAGCCTTGTCAGAGACCGGCCAACTTGCTAAAAAGGCCCGACTTCATGCATGCTTTTGAGAATAGAGGTGGGCTCAGGGCAGAAGCGCTAGACTCTGGAACTATTAGCCATGGCGATTCGCTTACCTTCTCATCAGAACAAGAAAAATGATTACCTTTACCGAGCATGCAAGCATTAGTCCAGAACAGGCGATCGACCTCTATACCCGATCGACTCTCGGAGAGCGCCGCCCAATCGATAGCGTTGAAACCTTTGCAGCGATGCTTGCCAATGCCAATCTCACCATTTCCGCATGGGATGGTGAAAAACTCATTGGAATCAGTCGTAGCCTGACAGACTTTGCCTATGTGGCTTATTTGGCTGACCTTGCTGTAGATGAACATTACCAGCGACAGGGAATAGGAAAGCAGCTCATTGAAGAAACTAAAGAGCGCTTAAAGCCTAGCTGCATGATTGTGCTGCTTGCAGCTCCGAAGGCAAATGCCTACTATGAGCACCTGGGCTTTGAGCACAATCCACGTGCCTGGACCATGAGAAAATAATTCAACTGAATATCGCAATATGTCGACCACAAAACTCTGCCTCATCCGCCATGGTGAAACTACTTGGAATGCACAAAGACGCCTTCAAGGACATACCGATATTCCCCTCAATACCAAAGGCGTTCAGCAGGCTAGCCAAATGGCACAGGCTATAAAAAATACAAAGCTCTCATTCAATGCTTTATATACCAGCGATCTTAAAAGAGCCGTCGACACTGCAAATGCTATTGTTGAATTATTTGGCGTAAAGGCAAGGGTGGATAGCGCCCTACGAGAGCGCCATTTTGGCGCACTTCAAGGACTCATGATTCAAGAGGCGCCATTATTACAGCCAGCAATTTGGCAAGCTCATATTTCTCGCGACCTAGAACACGATCTCGATGGCGGTGAAAGTATTACGCAATTTGCATTACGCGTTCAAACTGTTTTAGACAAGATACAAGAGCAGCATTCAGGCCAAACGATTTTGCTTGTGAGTCATGGTGGTACCCTCGACATGGTGTATCGAATTGCTAGCAAGCAAGCCTTAAGGACTGAGCGGGTTGCCTCAGTGCCAAATGCTTCATTCAATTGGATTACCCATCAGGAAGGTGAGGGCTGGTCAGTTGAGAGATGGGCTGACACGCGTCATCTCGAAGATTCCGCCTTAGAAGGCGTAGACCTCTAAACAAAAAATCGCCCTTAGGTGACTTTTTGTTTTTTAAATAAGGTTTACTTTCTGATGTGAGCATGACGGGCGGCATCTTGTGACATGCCCTCACCCTTTGACTTATCTTCAAGCGCCTCTTTTTCTGCGGTAATTTCTTTACGGCGCTCTTTGCAAGAACCAGCGATCTCTTGCAAAGCTTTACGAGCTCTCGCTGCAGAGGCTTTGACTCCTTTTCCGTGAAACTTTTCATTTTCTGATTGGTACACCTCAAATGCAGCCATTAGCTTGTCATGATGGGACATATTTTTCCTTATAAATTATTGAAATAATCGACTTAAGAAACACCTTAACCCAATATATTGAAATTGCTTTAATTTATTGTGTCCAGCGATTAATAATGGCTTTTAACTTCTCTGGTCCGATCTCAGCAAGATATAGATTAAAGTCATCGCGCAACTTAGAGTCTTTTTTGAAAGCAAATCCGAGATTATCAAACCCAACAACTTGGTAGCTGCTGCTTACTGGGAGGTTTAAGGTTTTTTGATAATTAACCAGCATCACGTTATCAACAAATACCAAATCTACATTGCCATTTTGCAATGCAAGCAAGGCTTCGGTTGGCGAAGGATATAGTTTTACTTGCTCAACTGAGTAATAGCCTTTTGGCTGCAATACATTTTTTACATAATCATCAAATACACTTCCTGTTGGATAGGCAATTGTGTACTTACTGAGCTGTGATAAATCAGTTATTTTGATATTGCGGTTTTTTAAACCTATCAACTGCCAGGTGCTAGTGAAGTATGGATTAGAAAAATCCATCACCTCTTTGCGCTTGTCTGTAATAGAGATTCCAGAGAATGCCACATCAGCTTGGCCACTAGTTACAGCGCCCAGCATGCCAAGCCAATCGTAAGCTGTTATCTTAAATGTACAACCTCGTGACTTACAGTAGCCTTCAAATATCTCTAAGTCCACGCCTGAGTATTTCCCATCTTTTTCAAACAGCATTGGGGGAATCGCGGGTGATATGGCAACCTTAATTAGCTTGGATGGTTCTTCTTTAGAGCATCCGCTAAGAAGAAGTAGGCCAAGTAACAGGGTTGTAAGGATACGTTCAAGTCTCATAGTATTTTCAAGTTTTATTTGATTGAACGATCTTATCAAGAATTGAATCTAACAATACCATCAGGGTATTACTTTTTAACTCTGCACCTTTTCCGCATTTCGATTAGTGAAAAACCCAATAAAAAACCCGCATACACGGGGCTTTTTATCTGAAGCGATCTACCGATTACTTGGTGCGACTTTTTGTTGCCTTAGGAGTCTGGCCAAATTGACCCTGTGCGCTCTTCATTGCAGTTTCTACACTTTTCTCAAAGTTTGCAAAAGCATCTTGAGTGCTTGAACGTACTTGGTCAAAGTTTTGCATTGCCGTATTGAATGCGGAGGTAAAGGAGCTGACATACGCCTCTGACCCTGCAGGCGCCTTTGATGTAGCAGCAGCTACAAAACTCTTTAGATCATCTTGTGATTGATTGATGGCAGCTTCTACAGCTTCAACTAACTCTTGGTTACCACGGCGCAGTACTGCAGCAACTTTTTTCTGGTACTCGGCAACTTCAGCGACGGCCTCTTGTACCTCTGGGCTTTGCAGAAGATCTAAGGCTGCTTTTGCATCTTTACCCTTCATTAGCTCGGCTGCTTTAGCTTGTGCATTTGCAACGGCTTGTTGTGCAGCCTGGTAATTGATTTCTGTTAACTCTTGAGCATTTTCAAGGGCAGTTTGGCCTAGTGCACGTGCACTTTCTGCGGTTTTAGTTTGGTTTTCTATAAATTGGTTTTTGAACATGATTTTTCCCATTAATTGGTTAATTGTTGCACTGCACCATATTAACGGCTTATTTTGGGCTTGGCAAGGAAATATTGCTGCAAAGCAACATTTTATTTCCTAAAGGGCAAATAAATCCGCCCCGAGAACAATTAAGCGGCTCTATTTTTTAAATAGTCAATCACCCAGACCGGATCGCTTTCGCTTGGAAAGATGGGGTAGTGAACAGCTTCGATCACGCCATCATTTGCAATCAGGGTGATGCGCTTTAATAGCGTCATTCCGGCAGCAACAAAGGTGGGCAAGCGCAAAGCTTCTTGAAATCGATAATCTTCATCACTTATTACTGAAAATGGCAAATGCAAACGATCCGCCATCTCTTGTTGATATTCCGTGGATTGAACGCTTAGACCCACAACATCCGCGCCAAGCGACCGAAGCTCTTGATAGTGATCCCTAAATGAGCAGCTTTGTGGGGTACATCCTCTTGCTCCCGGGATTTGATCCCATCCATCGGGCAAAGGAACATTGGGCTGACCTGTCATTGGGTAGCAGTAAATCACTAAACGACCCTTAATCTCGCTGAGATTCAGTAGGCCTTGAGCCGTTGTTACCAGGGAAAAAGCTGGCAAGCGCATACCCACCAAGTGATCTGCAGCCCCATCATCTTGAGGGATAGGTAAGTCGGCAGGTAATTGATTGAGATTTGTCATAAATGTAATCTTAGCTTACTAAGCCATGGCCTATCTACAAGTCTTTAGAGGCACTGATTTCTTCAATGATGCGAGCTCGGCCATTGACTCAAACTGTCGACGCAAGATATTTTTAATGAAGTATTCGATTACTACTGATGGCACTAAGGAATTTGGTTCAATTTGGGCATCGTACTTAAAGGTGGTGAAATCCTTCTCAAAAAATAGCCGCCAACTTCCCTTGTAATACTTTGTGTCTCCGCTGAATTGCTCAAAAAGTAATGTTTTGTTGGGGATTTCTACATACTCCAACTCAGAGCGCATTTCAAATGGGATGAATAGAATTCTTTCCTCAAGCAAGCGAACGACCTTCACTTTATTGCCTGACCTAAACAGCACTTTTGAATCGACCACTCCAGGTAGATTTTTAGCGCTCTCATAGTCAGTAATGAATGCAAAGGCTTCACAAAGCGTGATCGGCACCTCATAACTTGCGTTCACCTGAAAGCGATCACCAGCTCTCGTAACAGAAACTTTTAAGTCATACGCACTTGATGACTCTTGCGCAAGGACAATGCCGCACGATGCAATTAGAACAATATAGAGGAGCTGCTTCATGCTGGGAGTTTAACGGTATCAAAGTGAGCTACTTACGAATGCCATCTAGTTTTTCACTTAAAGCCTCAACAGCCTTTGTTAAACCGAACAGCTCTTTTTCTTTCAACAAGTCAATTTTTTGGTGCAAGAGTTCAATCTCTAGCTCTGCCTTCACGTTGACTTCAAAATCATTGCTGGCCTGTTGACGATCTATTTCTGAAAGTCGATTCTGACTCATCATGATTGCTGGAGCGGTATAGGCAGCCTGAAAAGATAGCATTAAATTTAGCAAAATAAATGGGTAGGGATCCCATGCATTTGTGTTGTTCATTGAGTTGTAAGCGATCCAAACAAAGATACATGCACTTTGAACTAGGATAAATTTCCATGAGCCTACCGTTTTTGCAACAACATCAGAAATTTTCTGGCCAGTCGTTAACCCTGGAGTGTAAGCTTCAATATGACTTGAGATGTTGCGAGGGAAGCCTTTGCGATGCTTTCGCCTATGCTCCCGAAGGGACTCTAGAATTTGTAGCTCTTCAGTGGTGGGTACAGTAGTGGGTGCAGTAGTGGTGGTCATAGTCCCTCGCTTTATCTGACTACTTTACGCTCATCGAGGAGACTGTAGATTCTGCATCCTGGAATGCTGAATCTACACCGCTTACCTTCATTCAAAGCTAAGTATTAAATGACTTCCAATACCTTGCTTAAGGAGTTGCCCTCATAATTTGGCATATCACCAATTTCTTCAAAAGGGTGACCTAGGCGATTAACCCAAAATACATCAAATCCATACCACTTAGCCGCTAGAGCATCCCAGGCGTTGCTCGATACAAAGAGAACTTCTTCCCTCTTTACAGGAAATGCTTTTAGTAAAAGTCCATATGCCTGAGGATCTGTTTTAAATAGGCGTACATCCTCAATGGTTACAACTTGATCTAGATAGGGCTTCAAGCCATTGCTATCCACTACAGTAGCGAGCATCTCTCTACTGCCGTTAGACAAGATAGCCGTAGATAAACCTTTTTCTTTAATAGTTTTTACAACCTTCAAGCTATCCTCAAAACCAGTGAGCTTGGCATATTGATCCATCAGTCGCTTTTCATATTCTGGCGTGAGATTCAAACTCATCCGCTTACAGACATAGCGCAAAGAACGAATGGTCAATTCCCAAAATGGCAGATAGTGCTTACTACCACCAGGATTGGGATCACTCATTGTTACTAGGCGCGTGTATTCAATTTGGCGATCTCGCCACATTAAAGCAAATGCCTCGCCATGCCCAGGGTATAATTCTTCTGCCAACTGGCTCATAGAGTAGACATCAAACAGCGTTCCATAAGCATCAAAGGCGATTAGCTTGTACATAATTTGTCCTATATTTTTTATTATGAATATCTTTTGTTGTTTAAAAGGAGGTCTCTGAAGCAAAGCATTAAACCTGAAAATGAGAAAACCACCCGGAGGTGGTTTTTCTTTTTTTACTAATCTAAGGCTAGGGGCAATACTATTTAATCAGGCCGCATGCAATTCTTGGGCCTGAGTTGCCCGCTGGTTGTGATTTATAATCATCTGGATCACGATGCACAACAACAGATTTTCCTAAAATACCAGTTGGCCCATTATTCACAGTAAAGCCACTTAGCTTTGCAGAGTAAGTGGCATTACCATTGGCATCTGATTTGATGTTTGGCATATCTCCAGCATGATTGGCTCCACTTCCGGGCATTCCATGCGATTTTGTGTCTGGATTGAAGTGGCCACCTGCGCTAGTAGCATCAGGGGCAGAGCAATCTCCTTTTTCATGAACATGAAATCCTTGCTCAGCATTTGGCTTTAATCCAGTAAAGTTTCCGGTCACCAAAACATCATGCCCTTGCCATACAAAATTTACTGTGCCTTTTGTATTTGAGCCTGAGCGCGAATCTAAGCTAGCGGACGCTTTTTGACCGGTACCTTGCTCCATTGACTGACAGGCTGTCAGCAACAAAACTGACGCGGCGCCAGCTAATAGAGAAATTTTTTTAATCATGGTTTGCCTCTTTTTGTTTATATAAACTCAGAATAGATCTTGTGGTGACACTCTTCAACTAAAACAAAAACCTTACTGGCAGTAGTCTTATTGACTTACTCTGCCCAAGGGTATGAATTCAAATGAAAAACCACCCGCAGGTGGCTGTTCATAGCGGCTCAGAACAAAGTCGGCTAGTGCCAGCTATGCTTGGACCTAAAACTTTTTTACATCTTGATAATGCGCCAAGCACCTTCTGAGCGACCATCACCAGTTTTATCGCCTGGCTTGACATCTTTTACATAGAAATACAAAGGCATGCCGTTAAACGCTAACTGCTTTTTGCCATCATCGCGGGTAATCACTGAATAAGCACCAGCAACAGCCGGGCTACCTTCCACCAATAGTGGTGGCCAATTGCTTGCGCACATACCATTACAAACTGACTTGCCTGAACCAACGACATCCTTGCTAAAGGTATACAAGGTCATACTATTATTACCAGCCAATACACCATCGTTTGCCTTAGTAAATGGCGCCAACGCTACTCCGGTCATTGATGCACAGGCTGCCAAAGTAGCTGTAGCCACCAATGCTATTAATACACTTTTTATACGGTCCATGCTTACTCCCTTTTGGTTGATAAGATACTTTAACCCTAATTTTGGTCTCTCGTTTTGAATCAGGCTGACTAGCAATTACATAGATAAAAACAAGCTAAAGGTGTTTATATTCAGAAATGGTTTTCGATAATCATTTCTGTCCTAGGAATAAATCCTGGTTTTGGCCAGGCTGGCTTTATCCCTTTGCCGATTACTAGCATGGCGGCAATATCATGGTCTTTTGGTAAACGAATCAACTCTGCAACCTTGTCAAAATCAAAACCTACCATTGGGCAAGAGTCATAACCCATTGCTTTAGCAGAAAGCATCATTGTTTGAAGCATGATCCCCGCAGAACGCATTGCCTCATCTCTCTGCAATTGCTCTTTGCCAGAGTAGAAGGGATGAATCCAAGGCACCAATATATCTTGAGCTTCCTTGGGTGCATTTACCCAGTATCTCGCAGGATCCTTTTCCCAAGCCTTGATATCGACAGTGACTACAAACAGCAAAGATGCTTCGGTGACTTGAGCTTGATCGTGAGCAGCCTCTCTTAGCTTCGCCCTCAGAGCTTTATCAGTAACATTAACCAAACGCCAGTGCTGGATATTAAAAGATGATGGGGCCTGCATAGCTAACTCGAGTAGCTGCTCTGTCTCTTGCTGAGTCAATTGATGATTGGGGTCGAAAGACTTTATGGCTCTACGCTCGCGAATTGCGTCAAATGTATTCATAGTTTCCTTTATTGGTTAAACCGAAGCTACAGAGATTCTAGGCGCACCCCTTTGGTATTTTACGAATTATTATTACGCCAAGAACTCCATATCTTTTAACCATAAAATGGCGCATGATAGCTTAATCAATTGATAACGAGATTCATCTGAGAAGCAGGGGCACAAAATGAGTACAAAAATAGATATTGGCATTAGCGAAAAAGATCGAAAAGCAATTGCAAATGGGTTATCAGGCCTCTTGGCAGACAGTTACTCTTTATATTTGATGACCCACAATTTTCATTGGAATGTCAAGGGCCCGATGTTTAACACCCTTCACACCATGTTCATGGCTCAATACACAGAGCAATGGGCGGCACTTGATTTAATAGCAGAACGAATAAGGGCTCTTGGCGAGCCAGCACCAGGCACTTATAAAGAGTTTTCAAGATTAACCTCGATTAAAGAGATTGAGGGAACTCCCAAGGCAATCGATATGGTTAGGCATCTTGTAAAAGCTCAAGAAGCAACAGCAAAAACCGCTCGCAAACTATTTCCCTTGGTTGAAAAAGCCAATGACCAACCTACCGCTGATCTGCTCACCCAACGACAAGATATCCATGAGAAAACTGCTTGGATGCTGAGAAGCCTATTAGAGGAGTAAATCCCCTCAGCATTGCTCTAAATGACACCACTAACTCAGGGATGCCTAATTGATTTTCTTTTTAAATGACAGCTCGTGATGGGCGCATCCGAAACTAATGGCGCCTAGCCCTGCCAAGCTCTAAAAGAAAATAGCCCAATAAGTGGGCTATTGAGATTCTTGGTGGCTCGGGGTGGAATCGACCAGAGCCCGTGGAATTCACCATTCTAAATGCTAAACACCGTGGCCATTAATATAAGTTTCTAGAAACTTAATCTGACTACCTTGATTTTCAATAATACTTTTTACTAAATCTCCAACGGAAATCACTCCAACCACTTTAGATTCGTGTAGTACAGGCAAGTGTCTGATGTGCTTGTGAACCATGATAGCCATACACTCCTCTAATGAGTTAAGTGGCGTCACGGTAAGTGGTTTTGCTGTCATTATTTTTGAGACGGCCACTTGTTTTGGATTGTTATTAGGTAATAGCACTTTTATAGCGCAATCTCCCTGTGACACAATCCCCGCCAAAACTCCGTCATCGATAACTAAAATGGCTCTTACTCGATGCTCGCGCATGAGCAACAAGACATTTTCTACGGTATCAGATGATCTTACAGAAAAAATGGTGTTCGACTTTTTCTCAATAACTTGCTTTACTGTTGTCATAAGAGTCTACCTAATGAATTGAAGTTTAACCGTGATCGCTGCTTAATTATTTTTTATTCAAGTGTGATAATTATATTCTGAGGTGCCGCCATATTCAAAACACGATTATTAAGTTGACTTAAATAAAATGGCCCAATAAGTGGGCCATGGTGATTCTTGGTGGCCTGGGGCGGAATCGACTAGGCTCGAGGGTGCTTGACTCTATCTTGTGACTGCTAAGGGTAATTCAATTACAAACTTAGCGCCACCACCATCAGCATCTTCAAAATGGATCGAACCGCTATATCTAGTGACAATATGCTTACAAAGCCATAGCCCTAGGCCCATTCCGGTCTGCTTGGTTGTACTCAAGAGCTCAAAAAGCTGGGATTTGAATTCAACAGGTACGCCACTTCCATTATCGGAAACTGTGAGCCGCACTAACTGTCCAGCCTTAATTGCTTCAATAGTGATACGACGCTGGAGCGTCCCAGCATTAGCCAAGGCCTGTGCCGCGTTGTTCACTAAGTTCAATATAACCTGCTCTATCTCTGCTGGATTAACCTTAATCATCAATCCATCGTCAACTCTTAGCTGAATTTGAATATTCTTAGACTTTAGCTCTGGCTTAACAATGTCTAATACTTTTGCTATCAAATCACCCAATTGAACCTCTTGAGCATTGGATTCACCTTCTGTAAATATTGACCTGAGGGATTTAACAATCGTAGCGGCTCTCTTGTTGTCGTGCTCTAGGGAATCTAAGATTTCTTTACCTAACGCTGGATTGAGCACCCCCTTTTCTAGCTTCATCTTGAGAAACTGAATATTAAGGCCTGAGGCTCCAAGGGGCTGATTGAGCTCATGAGCAATGGATGCCGATAGAGCGCCAGTAGCCGCAGTCTTATTCGCCTTCATCAGGCCATAGATGAGTCGCTCTTTTTCTTTTAAGAGCTCGGTAATTTTTTCATTTTCTTCTTTGGTACTCTTTAAGGCGTTGGTAATTTCATTTTCTTTTTTTATCTGCTTTTCTAAATAAAAACTGCCAAGAGCTACATAGATCAATATCGTACTACCGTATCCTAGCCATAAAAGAGTTAGGGCTAGAGTATCTTGAGCATATAAAAAGAAATTGATTTGGGTGCTTCCAATCAATACCCAAAGAGTTCTACAAGTTTCTCCAAGCAAAGTAAACGTTGTTAAAAAAATTAGCCACTTCACTACTATCGTTCGCTCTACTTTGTAATACTTTATCAACTCCCATATTTGCCACACCAAAAATAACTCTTGAGTAATTGTTATTAAGGCCACCCGATGCTTAAAGGTTTCTGGCATTACCCTCAAGTAGTTATAGAAAAAGAAAATAAATACTGGAATGAGCCATAAAAGTACAGTTTGAATTTTATTAAATGGGCGTTTACTCCAAGAGCGGTATAAAAATATGAGCAGAAAAACCGAAACAATAAATGTGGTATTTGCTATTGTGAGAAAAAACTTATGCGTCCACAAGGCAATGCCAAAGCTTAATGAGGATAGGGAGAATAAGCCTACGCTTAACGGCCAATAGATGCTTAATCCACTGGCCCCATTGGCTCGATATTGAAATAGGGCACTTAAGAACAGTCCTAGACCAATTAGCGAAAAAACAATAAAAAAGATTTGGTTGGCTATTTCCATAATCTAAATAGTACTAAAGATGATTAATAATGTCGCTTAAAACGACATCGCAAGCACTGACCTTAGATGGGCGTCGCCTAAATGGGCGCAGGACCAGCGCAGGGATGTTTAATTAACGTGTCCTTTTAAAGGACAGTTCTGGTCAAAGGGGATGTGATTGGTAAAGGTGTAAACCATGTGGTCGGTACGTACCCTGAGAATTCTTGGTGGCCCGGGGCGGAATGGACTAGTGCCGAGGATGCCCTAATCTATGGGCGCTAATTCAGCTCCAACAGGTCTTTTGTATCGGTTATAAGACCACATATATTGATTTGGTTTGGATATTATTGACCCCTCAAAATAACGGTTCATTTCTGTACAGGCATCAACCAAGCAATCGGGAAAAGCTTCTGTCATTAGTCGACTTTTAATGATCCAACCCCTCCCCAGACCCAATCTTTCTGCCCCAACAAAAAGAATTGCTACATCAGCTTGACGAGCTAATTTGATTGGAAATGAAGTTGTGTAAGCATATTGATTAAAAAATTTAGCCCATACTCCATCGCCAACACTTGGAACCTGGTCTGCTAATAGCCCAACTACCTCACCCCTTACTAAGGCACGCTTAATTTGACGTACTCCACCAATGTTTGCCTCAACAAATGACATTTGAGAATGCTGGCGAGATTTAAGCATTAACTTATTCACCCACCCCTTTCGAGCAGGCCTATACATCACTGTCGCCCTTGTATGCTCGGCAAAAATACGAGGCACTATTTCAAACCCACCAAAATGTGAAGCAAGAATAATTACTCCCTTTCCATTTTTAGATAACTCAATAACTTGATCCAAGTTTTCTATGGTTGTTTTGGCGAGAGAAGATTTTGGATGTCTCCAAATCCATAGGGTGTCAGCAAACATCATTCCGGATTCAATTGCCGCCCTCCACGGGGTAAATTTGAACCCACAATAATTTGCGGCACTCTGGTGATTTTTATATAAGCGCGTCCGGTACCGAGGGGAGCACAAATAAATCAATAGTCCTATACAAGCCCCGGCCATCTGAATGGCCGCCAATGGCAGTGAGCTAAAGAACCTCAATATTAAATACAACATTGGCCATTTTACGCCCGACCAAAAGAAAATGCCCCGCACAAAGCAGGGCATTATTTAAATCTTGGTGGCCCGGGGCGGAATCGACCAGGGCCTCAGGAGACTCTCATCCTACCTCTAGACTACTTCCAGCTAAGGTTCAATTTCTTATGGGTAGCAGCACAATCTCTCAAATAGAGATTAATGAGGCTTTGATAAGGAATGCCTACTTCCTCTGATACAGACTTGAAGTAGCTCACTGAGGTCTCATCCAATCTGATGGTAATAGGCTTCTTGAGCATAGAAGCATATGGATTTTTACGGGCTTTTGAGAAATCATATTCTTTACGCATCTTCATCACCTTTAATAAGCTTTTGACTCTTTAGCAGTTGCCTTACGAGCCGAAATAATACGAACGACATTACCCTCGCTTCGATAACAATGGCAAACCAAAATCACACGAAGAGAATGGCTTACTCCCAGCAAGATAAATCTGTCTTCATCCTCTGAATGATCAGGATCAGAAATTAATTTGGCACTTTCATCATAAAACACAGATTTTGCTTCTTCAAATGAAATGCCGTGCTTTTTTAGATTAGCTGAAGCTTTTCTGGGTTCCCATTCAAATCGCAATGAAGTCATATGTACATTGTACATATATAAATTATAGAGGGCAAGTCCGCCCGACCAAAAGAAAATGCCCCGCACGAAGCAGGGCATTATTTGAGTTTGGTGGCCCGGGGCGGAATCGAACCAGGGCCCAGGATGTCAAATATTAATGGGCAATAATTTTGCTCGCAGTACTTATTAAGCCAATTGCGGCAAAAGCGGCGGTGCTGATAAAAATAGTGAAAG
>Ga0209499_1000065_pt1 | contig 71389 bp, 58 predicted proteins | sample C_130208_EF_Meta_FD_187306 | JGI IMG/M metagenome (GOLD analysis project Ga0209499, IMG submission 187306) | Freshwater microbial communities from Lake Croche, Canada to study carbon cycling - C_130208_EF_MetaG (SPAdes) (version 2) | ecosystem: Environmental > Aquatic > Freshwater > Lake...
AGAACCAGCTGCAAAGACGGCTAATTTTTGGGTCGTAGGAATACCTAATTTGTCGATTAAAAATTTAATGTTGCTTGAATTTGCTTTATCTACGACCAATAAAATTTCCCCGGAAACGGAATGAGCTCCTAATTTACTCCAATTGGAAATCTTTCCTTGCAATAATTCTTTCAATAAAGGCAAACTCAGTAAGGTATCCGTATTTTGTTTATTAGTTAAAAGCGCTATTCCATCTGCCGCAAAAGGAAAACTACGGTAGGTTATTTTTTCACGGGTAAAAATTTCCTTTTCTTTCGAGGTAAGGTCTCTGGAAACTACAATAGATCGAACTTTTTCATTCAGCAAATCAGCTACTGCTTCATTTTCAGGAGTAAACTTCAAATTAATACGAGCAAAATGATAATTATTCTCAAAAGCTGTTTTTTCAGATTTCAATAAAGGCTGAAAAGACTCATCAACAGCGATTGTAATCTCTCCCTGTGCAGGACCATCTTTAATTTCATCTTTTTTAGAAAATAAAGAACATGAAAATAAAGTGCAAGAGAGTAAAAACACTCCACATAAATTACGAGCCGTATTCGCCATATTCATCTTCATTTAATTCTTTATAATACAAATATGCACGCCAAAATCGAAAAAGTCCATAGGCCAAAAATAATAATCCAAGGTAAACATTAATAGACACCTCAAACCAAAAACCGAGTTGGGCTTCCAACCAAAACGCCACATAAGCACCTAGCAAACAATAAGCAAGGGCAGCGATGATTCGAAATAACACATTAATAATTTCTGCAGCTGACAATTTCATCCTTAATTTTAAAAAAAATCAGACCTGCCAAAAACAAATTTAGCAGGTCTGAAAGAAACATATTAAATCTTATTCAGATAAAACGAAGGTAATTGGCTGAGTAAATCTTGAACGTACTGCACGGCCAGACTGCTTGCCTGGATTCCACTTAGGTACTGATTTAATCACGCGAATCGCTTCCTCATCGCAACCAAATCCCACTGATTTTAAAACCTGAACATCTTGAATGGTACCGTCCGTATTAACAACGAACTGAACATACACTTTACCGCCTACGTTTGCACGCTGAGCAGCTGATGGGTATTTTAAATTTCTCTGAAGGAACGCACCAAAGGCACGAGGTCCACCAGGGAATTCAGCTTGTTGTTCCACCGCAGTAAAGATTTCATCTTCTGCAGGCTTAGGTGGCTCTACGGGAGCTGAACCTTTTGCATCTGGATCAACAGGTGGTTCGAAATTTTCCGTTTCACCTTTCACGGTTTCAGAAGCCGTATTTCCTTTTACCTCCTCTGGTGGCGGCTCAGGCTTTGTAACCTCTTCATCATGCTTAATCTCAGGAGGTAAAAACTTAGTCGTTGTTACCTTAGGGATTTCTTTGGGTGGTGGCGGTGGTGGCGGCGGCGGCAACTCTACCTTTTTGGGTGGAGGTGGCGCGTCTAATTTCATTACTTCAGCTGTGATTTCTTCTTTGCTATTGATGTTTGCCGTCAACTGTTTCCAGAATGCTGCAATCAACAATGCACCTACGAAAAGAGCAGAGCCTAGTAATACCGACCGTTTGATAACCTTTGGATAGGAAGTCCTTAGAATAAAAGCACCAAATTCTCGGTTCTTCTCTCTAAAGATAATGTCATCCAATGTAGCATCTTGGCTTATTACTTGTGACATAGTATTTCTTAATTTAAAAATTTATTATTAGGCTATCGCCATTTTATTTACCCGAACGTTTAATTAAATCCTCCGAAGCTGGATCAATCTGTAATAAGGCATAACGCTTATTTCCAGTAATCGCACATTCATCAAGCATATCGACCATATTACGGTATTTAGCTTTTTTCGTTGGTTTAATAACGAGCGTAAAATTGTTCCCGATTTTCTTCTTCAAATCCGCAATTACCTTACGAATTCCTGTTTCAGAATAATCAGTCGCCTCTAGTTTAGTACCTGCTTCAGTCGGGATACCTTGGTAATAATACACCTTAAACTCATCTGGCATAACCGTTAAGGTCTCAGATAATTTAACTGGTGACGTTTCCTTTGTATCCGTCTTGTCAGGCATGTTTAATTGCATGGTCACGGGTTTAGCTAACGTAGTCGTTAACATAAAGAAAGTGATTAGCAAGAAGCCTAAGTCCACCATCGGTGTCATGTCAATTTTAGTTGACATTTTTTTACTTCGCTTCTTCCCTCCGCCTTTCTTACCCCCACCGGAGCTATCTATTTCTGCCATTTCTTAATCTAATTAATAATGAATACTTATTTCGGTTTTCCCTCAGGAGATGTAATCAATTGGAATATATTGATATTTTGCGCTTGCAACGTACCAATGATATCACTGAAAACTTCATAACCAGAGTTCTGATCTCCTTTGATTGCAATCTTCAGATTTGGATTTGATAATTTAGCATATCCAACCCAATAGGACAGCTCGTTATTAGCTGAATCGACTGGAATACCTTTTATCAATTTCTTCGCATCTGCTGGTTTCATATTCAACACTTGACGCATCGCACCAGCGGGATAGCCTACAATTTCAGAAGCCATATAATTCTTCTTCATTTCAGCGGTTATTGCAACTCCATAGCGACTAGCCATGCGCTCTAACATAAACTCCCTACCTACTTGATCGTCAGATGCCAAATAAACACCACCCTCATTCGATACACTTATAGTCAGCATACCATCTTTCGCATTCAAAGGCTTCTCTGAAATAGATGATGGCGGAACTATGGTAACTGCCTCCTCAGGACGAAACTTCGCGGTTAACATGAAGAACGTCAACAAAAGGAAAGCCACGTCACACATCGCTGTCATATCGAGTGATACACTTTGTCGTTTGGCTTTAACTTTTGGCATAACAATTAATAATTTGAACTGTGAAAAATAATTTAAAATAGGCTTTCGCCCAAAAGGTTCAAATATTAATTATGATGCGTAGCATAATTTTGGTTAACGCTCAAACCAATCTCATCAATGCTATAAGTTAACTCATCAATTTTAGATGTAAATAAGTTATAAGCAATGATACAGATCGCTGAAGTACCAATTCCCAAAGCAGTATTTACAAGTGCCTCAGAGATACCGTTGGCTAATGCTGTTGAATCTGTCGATCCACCTGAATTTCCTAAAGCTGAGAACGCCTTAATCATACCGATTACCGTTCCTAAAAGACCGATCAACGTAGAAACCGAAGCTAATGTAGCAATGATCGTTAAGTTTTTCTCTAACATAGGTAACTCTAATGAAGTAGCCTCTTCAACTTCTTTACTTAAAGCAGCTAATTTTTGCTCCTTATCTAACGAAGTATCACCTGTTAATTGCTTGTATTTTTTCACTGCAGAAAGGGTTACGTTTCCAACAGATCCTTTTTGCTTGTTACATGCCGCAACAGCTGCATCAGTATCATCTTTATCCAAAGATGCTTGAATCGAACGAACAAATGCATTAACATCACCCGTTCCTTTAGCTTTTCCGATTGTCAATAAACGCTCAATTGAAAATGTTAATGCCGTTAAGAAACACGTCATCAAAACTGGCACAATCACTCCACCCTTATAAACGATACCAAAGTAATCGCCAGGAAGTGGATGACCTTCATTTGTTCCACCTTCAAAGTGTGAACCATCTCCCATCACAAACATGTAAATAAGAATGGCAATGACAAATAAAATAATTAAAATTAAACCTGCAGAAATACCGCCAGATTTTTTTTCAGTTGCAGCTGGCTTAGCAGCTGGCTTTGGTTGTTGTGTACTCATTAGTTTGGTAAATTTGGGGTTAAAAAATTAATAGTTTACATAACACTTTCAAAAAACACAAGACACGTAGTTTTCATAATTAGCGCTTCCTTGGAATTTTCAGTGAAAGCAAAAGTAATGCAATTCTAATTTAATTTTAACATGGCTTAGGTTATATTAAGATGATTTTTTTTTCTAGTCATTGGGGCCTATTGTACTATCTTGATATTTTCCGTGAAATACTATCGATTATAGAGTACTTTTTGGGGATTTAGAAATTAAAAAAAAATTAAAAAAAAATTAAAAAAACCTAAATCTGATGGAAGTTGGCGTCTAATTATTAATTTAGAGACTCATTTATCAACGCATGGATTCCCCTTTTTACAAAAAAAGCCCAAAAGCATCTTCCAGAAAAAGCGATAGCTCCTCCCTAAAAGAAGCCATTGAATCCCTGCTTAAAATTTATAAACTACAAGGAAAGTTTGATGAGACGTATGTGGCGGCCAACTGGGAGCTGATCATGGGTAAACCGATTGCAGCGAGAACCCAAAAAGTATATGTCAACAATCATAAACTATTTCTTCAAATCGATTCCGCCCCGCTTAAAAAAGAATTGATGATGGCCAAACAAAAAATGATCGAGCTGATCAATAAATCAGCTGACAACGAGGTAGTTAAGGAAGTGATTTTTCTTTGATACCCGCATCTAAATCTCCCACACTCAAATCATACGCTAACACACACCAAACAATCAATAAAGGCAAAATCATTAATGCATATGGATTAATGAAAACTTCTCGCAAATAGCGAGGAAACAAATCGGTTGGTGAAAAACTTGATATGACCAAAGTAAGCACTAACAAGCTCCACCTAAACTTATTTTTTGGTCCCAAAACAAACCATAATCCAACTCCAGGAAATGCCATGATTAAAGTGGGTGATTCCGTTCCCGTACTCGCTAGCATTAAGTAAATGGTCACAAATGCCAAAATTCTTAATTGGAAATCAATCCGCTTCCATTTTGTTGGCTGAAAATAAACCCAAAAATTCAACAGCATCGAGGGGATCAAAAACCATAAATTAGACAAATTGGCATCTCCAAAAATACGGCGAAACATGCCCATCACACACACATCTGTACGTACATTCTGAATGTTGGTATTTAAATCATTTTTATGCGTCAATATCCCCATCCAATCAAAATAGCTTTGGATTCCATAATGAAAGCCTCCAAATATCATAGGCATCATCCCCCAGATGACCAACCAGGCCAATAAATAATAAAAAAATGAAAGTCTCGTTTTTGAAAAAAAGAAAAATGCCAAGCCTACAATGCCATAAAATTTAATCAGAATGCCTAACATGATTAAACAAGCTGCCCAAAAATCTCGACCCCGATGCACATAAATATAACTCCATAAAATCATGGAAATACATAAGCCATGAAATTGGGTGTTCAACAAAGCCGTAACCGAAGAATTCAAAATAATCCACAAAATACTGGCTCGCTGATTTACACGAATAGGCAAATTCTGTATGGCATAGTATAAGATGAACGAGTTGCACAAATTCCAAATCACTACGCTCATCCATAAAGGCACCCAAGAAAAAGGAGTCACCAAAATAGCGAAAATAGGTCCATATAAATAAAGGTCAAAATACTCTTTGGGATATTCCAGGTACAGCGGAATTTGAGAAAAAAAATGACCACTGCTCGATTTAAAAATGACAAAATTATTGATGTGAGAATGTACATCTGAAATCAAATATTGCTTGACGCCGGTGATAAGGCCTAGAAACAACCATATTGCGATTAAAACCGCAGGCCGACTATGCCATTTGATTTCCTTATTTTCCATCTGACAGGTTTTTTATGTACTCATTCATCGTGATGAAATTTGCTGAATTTTCTTTTTGCATCCCCCTTAAATAGCTTTCAAGCTTGGCTTTTAACGTTCCTCGATGTCCTCTTTTCACATGAAAAGGCAAAGGAAATTTTGATAAATTCGCAAATTCCCAAGGATGAAAATACAGGTTTAAAAATCTATTTTTTCTCAAACAGATATGAGATAAATAGGTAAAAAACCACAAAGGGAAATTTTTGAAGGCCAACCAAAATAACGGAATTCTAGTGTTAGGTGTAACCGAAGCAGGTACATTCCATAGCCCATGCTCGAAAAAAGGGATTGTTGGCTTACCCCGATGATCATAACGCCCAGGAATCCAAGTAGGATTTAGAGATGAATGGTACTGGTAGCCGGCTAATTTGATTTCAGTTTCATCCACATATTGCATTCTAGCCATCCGGAAACCGAAAACTTTTCTGCCACTCAATTCCTCTAAAAGATCCTTAGACGATTTTAAGTCCTTTTTTGCGTCAAAACTCCCATGAAAATAACCATGTGATGCCAACTCATGCCTGGGATGTAATTCTGAAATCCATTTTGGGTTATTTTCTGCAAAAACACCTGTGCAAAAAATGGTTATAGGTATCTCCAATGCATCCACTAATTCCATGAATATTTTCAAGCCCTTTCTTGAGACGTCCAATTGTTCCTCCAATGGGATTTCAAACCCATATTCTAAAGGTATATCGCACTCTTCAACATCTAAGGTAATCATGATTTTAGGTATGACCATGCTACAAATTAATCGTTCTTCGAACCAAAATTGACCAAAAATTAAATAACTCAATCAATATAGTCGTGAGCTTCATCGTTGAAAATTGGATGCCCTCACGAACCTGGACATAAATCCAATCCATGCGTATATCCTTTTCGTTAGACGCCATGACAAGAAATTCCATGTCAAATAAAAACGCCGAAATCTTTGTTTGTAGAAATACAATCTTGCCTTTTTGATTAAATCCTTTCAGCCCCGATTGCGTATCCTTAACCTTTAATCGAGGGAAAAATAAATAGTTCATTACTTTCAAACTTAAAGAGAAAATTTTGCGTTCGATTGGCAATTGATCATAATAATGTTCATCCCGTACCCCGACCACCACATCGACATTTTCTTCATCCAATTTCCGATACATCTCGGATGCATTTTCTAATTTATAGGGATAATCAGCATCTGTATAAATAATAATCTCAGAGGTAGTTTGTTTGATTGCTTCTCTTAATGCGCCTCCCTTACCCATATTTTTAGGCAAATCGATGTAAAAAAAAAGAGGTATTTGATCCCTTAAATATTGAATATCCGCTTCATCGATTCCATGAGAACTTCCATCATTCACCACGTAAACTGCAATCGGAAGATCTAGGGGTAACATCTTAACCAATAGCCCATAATAATGCACCAAATCCTGCGCCCAATGTGGATGCGGATTATAACAAGGATGAACTAAGTCAAGAGATTTATGAATTTTCAAAAATATTTTTTTGCAATATTACGAAATTTAGGCCTTGGGTATGAATAAAAAAACGCAGATATTTGTTAGCAACAAATTTTCATATGGTAATTCCCCCATTATTAAATTCTGGCGACCTAGTTTCTGTTTTATCACCAGCCTCTCATACAAATTCTAATGCCTGGGAAAAAGGAATTGAAGTGCTCGAACAATGGGGGTTACGTGTCGATCGGGGGGAACATTATTTGTCCCAGCATTTTGGATTTGGTGGTACTGATGCAGAACGACTACATGACTTACAAAAAGCGTTAAATAATCCTGAGATTAAAGCCATTTTTCCAATTCGAGGCGGCTATGGATCGAGTCGCTTATTAGATGATTTAGATTTTACCCGTTTCATTCAAAAGCCCAAATGGGTCGTGGGATTTTCAGATATTACCGCATTACTTTTGCACATGGATTCTTTGGGTATTGCTGGAATTCATGGCCCTATGCCTAATAATTTTTGCCAAAAAGGAGGAGAAAATTCGCTGCAAGCGTTAAAAGAATTGCTGTTTCTAGGCCGCGCTAACTATACATGTAGCGCACAACCGGCCAATATCTTAGGAGAAGTTCAAGGAGAATTAATAGGTGGAAATCTATCTTTACTAACGCATTTGATTGGCACTCCAAGCTTCGAAAAACCCCTTAGAAAAATTTTAGTGATTGAGGAAATTGGCGAAAGACTGTATCACGTAGATAGAATGTTAGTCCAATTAAAACGATCAGGGTATTTTCAAGGCATCGTCGGAATGATCATTGGCGCATTTACAGATTGTAATGAAGCCCCATTAACCATAGGCAAATCTGCACAGGAATTAATTTTACAACATACCGAAGATTATCAATTCCCCATCGCCTTTGATTTTCCATTAGGCCATGTTCCGACCAACCAACCGGTGGTTTTTGGGGTGAAGTCCAACTTGCTGATAAGTTCTGAAAAAGTCCAACTCACTGTTCAAATTTAAGATTAAATTAGTGAAATAAGGGCTAGATTTGATTCAATCAATTCGCCACGATGCTAGCTAAAACATTTGGAAGCTCTGTTTTTGGAGTATCCGCCTCTCTAATAACGATTGAAACCAATGTAGGTCAAGGGACCAAATGTTTTTTAGTGGGCCTCCCTGACTCAACCATCAAAGAATCCATCCTTCGAGTAGAATCCGCCTTAAAGCAATTAGGATTCTTTTTCCCGCGCAGAAAAGTAATTATTAATTTGGCACCAGCTGATATTCGCAAGGAAGGATCGGCTTACGACTTACCCATTGCCCTATCCATTTTACATGCTTCGGAACAAATTAGTTTCCCTGATTTAGATCGCTATGTCATTATGGGTGAACTTGGTTTAGATGGTGATTTAAGACCTATAAAAGGGGCTTTACCCATGGTTTTAGAGGCTAAAAAACAAGGGATTTTTAAAATTATATTGCCCAAACAAAATGCAAACGAGGCCGCGATTGTCACAGAGGTGGAAGTCTATGGCATGGAAACGCTGCAGGAGACGGTCCAATTTTTACGAGGTAAAACGATTCATCATAAAACTTTAATCAATGTCGATGATCTGTTTACTCATCAAACTACCGATTTTGAGCTCGATTTTTCTAATGTTCAAGGGCAAGCGCATGCCAAAAGGGCCATGGAAATTGCTGCGGCAGGGGCACATAACCTACTTATGATAGGTCCACCGGGAGCTGGCAAAACGATGTTGGCTAAAAGAATTTCAAGCATTTTACCACCGATGACGCTCCAAGAGGCCCTTGAAACGACCAAAATACATTCAGTGGCAGGAAAATTAAGTGATAAAAAAGCACTCATTGCCTCGAGGCCATTCAGGTCCCCTCACCATTCTATTTCTTCAGTCGCCCTAATTGGCGGTGGATCTATTCCCCAACCAGGGGAAATTTCATTAGCACACCATGGAGTACTTTTTTTGGACGAACTTCCCGAATTTTCAAGGCATGTGTTGGAGGTATTGCGCCAGCCACTTGAAGATCGCAGTATTCATATTTCTAGGGCCAAGTGGGCAGTCGAATTTCCTGCAAATTTTATGTTGATTGCTAGCATGAATCCATGCCCTTGTGGATTTTACAATCATCCCATTCGGGCCTGCACGTGTGGGTCTGAAAATGTTCGTAAATATTTAAACAAAATTTCTGGCCCTTTATTGGACCGAATCGACATGCATCTAGAAATCACTCCCATATATTATGAAGAAATGACTTCAGAAAAGCCCAATGAAAAAAGTGAAATAATACGCCAAAGGGTCATTAAGGCTGTAGGTTGGCAAAAAAAACGCTTTGAAGGAATATTGAATACCTATTCAAACGCAGCCATGTCATCACAAATGGTCAAGGAAATTTGTGTGTTGGATTCCGCATCCCAACAATTACTAAAACGCGCAATGGAAAATTTACAACTTTCAGCCAGAGCATATGAACGTATTTTAAAAGTGGCAAGAACCATCGCAGATTTAAGTCAAAATAATCAAATCGAGTTAGCCCATTTAGCAGAAGCCATTACCTATCGAAATTTAGATAGAGAAAATTGGGCAGGATGATGTATTTTTGAAAAAAAAATAGGTCTATGTTCAAGAAATTTTTAATTCTAACCCTACTCGTCAATCAATTTGCTTGGGCGCAAAGCAAAATAGACAATCCTTCATTTAGGCCTTTAGAGAGTTTTGATCAAATATTTGCTAAAGCTGCTAAAGAAAACAAGCCCATATTTTTTGAGGCATATCTGCCTACCTGTTCCCATTGTTTGGCCTATGACAAAACATTACGTGATCCCAAAATAAAAGCCTATTTGTCGGCTAATTTTTTAGCTTATCAATTAGATTTAAGCAAAAGAGAGAACGGTTTATTCCTAAGAAAGAATAAAATATTTGTTCCATCGACTCCTTCATTTATTGTTTTTTCCCCTGAAGGCCAAGTGATTAATGTCGAGCCTGTCGGGGACGAAACCAACTCCATCGATGGAATAGTTACGCTACTAAACAAGGCAAAAGACTTGAATCGGAATGCGATCTCAAACCTAAAGAAATTTAATGCCGGGGATCAAGATTTTGAAAATATGTTATCAGTAGCGCTATTTGCACGATACACAATGGATACCATAAAAAATATTGAAGTAGTTAACCAACTCGCAAGTTCAATACAGCCAGATCAGTACCTAGATAAAATGTCATTTCTTTTAATGCAGCGAGTGATGTTAGATACAGATAATAAATTATTCCAGTTCTTCATTCAAAATCTTCCGGCCTATAAACAAAAATTTGATTCCTTGGAAGTAAAACAAACGGCTGAAAATATTCTCATGTCCAGTTTATATTGCAGCCGGGCTAGGAAATATTCCACAAGTAAAATTGACCAAATAAAAAATGGACTTCGGTTATTGGGAGTGCCTGAAAGCCAAATTGCCACACGTTGCATTGTTTTGGAGGTGTTGATAGACTTGGGCCAACAAGATATAGTGGGGGCTACGAAAAAAATTAAAACTTATTACAACGGAAAAACCATTCCTGAGAAAGAAATGGATTTTTGGTGCGCGCAATTAAAACGGAATCAAAAAGCAGAAATTCCCTGCCCATTAACCCCTTAAAATAAATTAAACCCATCAAATTGGGTTTGTCTTTGGTATTTTACCGAAAAAAAACTAATTTTCTACATGTTTTTTAACTCGGTTCTATCCTTCAACCTATGAAAAGAATTTTTACATTATTTCTCTCAATTTCTGTTTTGTTAATTTCTACAAGTTCGACCCCATTAGGTGGAGAGGAAAACCTTGAAGATGTTTTCAAACGCATTAAAGAGGAAGTGGAAAACAACTCAAAAGCCTACACCACATTGGGAGATGCCTGTGCTAAAATCGGCCATCGGTTAACAGGTAGCCCTCAAGGAAAAAAAGCAGAAGAGTATGTCTACAAAATGTTTAAAGAGTATGGATTTCGCGATGTAAAATATCAGGGATTTCAAGTCGAAGCATGGGCGCGGGATACCGTAACTTTATCTGTCGCACCTCCAAAATCCGATGATTTTAGAGAAATCCAAGTGGTTTCCCTCGCCATGACTCCTGTGGAGGCTAATATTCAAGGAACCATCGTGGATGTTGGCAATGGGTTGGATGCCGATTTTGAATCCAAAAAAGAATCGGTTAAGGGCAAAGTCGTTTTGGCCAACATCGGTTTATTAGATGCCTCGGAAGGGACAAAAAATTTACATCGCTCTGAGAAAACAGCGCTTGCCATACAATATGGTGCCATTGGTGTTATATTTGCCAACAGCGTTAAAGGCCAAATCCTGTTAACTGGGACGGCGTCCGTTACGGGGAATTTGATATCAATTCCAGCAGTGTGTGTTTCCTATGAAAGTGGGATTGAGATCAGAAAATGGTTAAAAGACCAACCCGGATTATTGGGATTAATTGAGATGCACAATGTAAGTCAACCGATCAAAGCTAGAAATGTCATTGCTACCTTGAAGGGAGAGAATCGAAGATACAAACATGAAAAAATTATTATTGGCGGCCATTTAGATTCATGGGATTTAGCCACCGGTGCCATAGACAATGGAATTGGTTCATTTTCTGTCATTGACATCGCCCGTACATTCAAAGCCTTAGGATTAAAAAGTAAGCGCACCATCGAGTTTGTCGCCTTTATGGGAGAGGAAGGTGGCTTATTAGGTTCCAAAGCCTATGTAGAACGGGCAAAAAAATCAGGAGACATAGACCAAATAGTTTATATGATCAATTTAGACATGACCAATAATGTGCATGGATTTAATGGAGGAGGGAGAAAAGAACTCATGCCCTTATTAAAAGAAATTGGCGATAAGATTAAGTCGATCGACGAAAAATTCGGAAATGAACTGGCCAATTCCGCCGGTTTGCATTCAGATCATCAATCTTTTTTACTGGAAGGAATTCCTGCTAGTGCGCCGATGGGAAAATTAACGAAAAGCGTGTTGGACTGCTATCATGCAAATTGTGACGTGTTTGAATTAGTTAATAAGAAAGAAATGGAAAACACGGTAAAATATACGGCGATGCTGCTTTACGGAATGGCAAACACGGCTAAATTTCCTGCAAAACGACTTGATTTCTATTCAACACGTGATTTTTTCATAAAAGAAAATCTCAGGAGGGAATTAGAATTAGGCAATGAGTGGCGATGGGGAAATGATTGATTAATCATTTTTTATAAAATTAAGTTAAAATAACACGCATCTTTAAAATTATGAATAACTCAAATCCTTCTTTTTTTGATCATGGCATGGAAATAGTCCCGGAATCTTCATTTAAGTCAATCATCAAGGTTATTGGTATCGGTGGTGGTGGCTCTAATGCCGTTCGTCACATGGATAAGCTAAAGATCAAAGGAGCTGATTTAATTATTTGCAATACTGACTCTCAAGCCTTAGCTTCTAATCCTGTCAAAACAAAAATCAAACTTGGCAACCAGGGATTAGGCGCGGGAACGGATCCAGAGGTGGGCAAACAAGCTGCCATCGAAAGCCAAGAAGAACTGAATAAAGTTTTAACCGATGAAACTGAAATGGTTTTCATCACCGCTGGAATGGGTGGAGGTACGGGAACGGGCGCCGCTCCAGTAATCGCCCAATTGGCTCGCAAAAAAGGGCTTTTGACCGTCGGCATAGTGACAGCGCCTTATAAGTGGGAAGGAAAAGAAAAAATAAATTATGCTTTAAAAGGAATAGAAGAACTTAAAACGTATTGTGACACCGTATTGGTAGTTATGAATGACAAGTTAGCTGAAATTCACAAAGATTTAGCCTTAAAAGATGCCTTCTCAAAGGCAGATGATGTGCTTGCAAAAGCGGTAAAAAGTGTGGTCGATGTGATCGCTAAACCAGGTGATGTCAATACAGACTTCATGGATGTCAAGAAAGTATTGAAAAATGCAGGACAGGCTATGATGAGCTCAGCTTTAGGCCGAGGAGAAGAAAGAGCTTTAATGGCAATTTCAGACGCCTTGGAATCTCCACTCCTTAATTCACAAGAAATCAAAGGAGCAAAAAGAATTTTAGTGACAGTATCCACGAGCAGTAAAAGAGACTTGGTCATGGGTGAGCAAGATATCATCGTTGAATATTTACAAGCAAGAATTAGTGAGCAAGCTGACATGATCAAGTTTGGCATATCGACAGACGAAGATTTGCAAGATGATCTTTATTTAACTGTCATTGCCGCAGGTTTTGAACATGAAAATGATGACCTAGATAAATTTCACCGTGGAAGTACAGAGGGATATAAACAAGGAACTCAGTCATCCATTTTACAAGTGGGGGATAAATTTGATTTTGACGACTATGGCACTGGTGCACAAGTGGTCGACCTAGAAAATGAAGTTATTCGATTTGCTAAATTAGTCGATTTATATAAAAATGGCGGACCCTCAGAAAAAGATTTTGCCATTCCTTCCTACCAAAGAAATAAGGTGCCACTGTATGATTTAAGAACGGTTCCTCAAGATCGTTGGATAGAATTAGCGCTTTATGAGGAGTAGAAGTCGCTAAGTTTAGCTACCGTTTCTCTAATAATATCTTCGTTGGCATACATGATTTCAAATTCAGAAATCCCTGGAACTCCACCCATGGAAATATGGGGTCGCCTATATTTCATTGTTGAATCTTTCATAGCCCTAGCACTCAGGTGAATAGCGTCCACTCCTATCTGAGAAAATTCCAAGCAATTACTTGGGTTAACTCCACTCCCCGCCATGATTTCAATACGAGCATTTGACGCATCGACCAATTTAGCAATATTTGCAATCCCGTCAAGGGCTTTATCTCGTTGGCCCGAAGTTAAAATTCGAGTAAATCCCAACGAAATCAATGCCTCCATGACCGATAAAGGATTTTTGGACACATCGATTGCTCGGTGAAAAGTTAAAGGTATGGTTCCTGTGGCCTGACGAATTCGCTCCATAAATACATAATCTATTTCTCCATTTGGAAGCAAAGCACCCAACACAAGTCCATGCACCCCTGATTCGATTAATGCCACGGCTTCGGACTCCAACGTATCTTTTTCATAGTTGTCATAACAGAAGTCTCCCCCACGAGGCCTCAGCATCGCATGAACTTCTATGTTGGTTTGCGATAATACTTGGCTCACTAAACCCGCTGACGGGGTTGTTCCACCCTCCCAGGGAGATGCACATAATTCGACCCGATTTGCACCGGCGTGATCTGCAGCTAAGCAGGAAATGTATGAATAAGCACAAACTTCCACGGATACACCCGGATTTTTTTTCATAATAATATCTCAAATTAGCCTAATTTGGCACTTATTTTATATTTATTTAAAATTTAAAAAATAAATCTTTTATAAATATTTTTTTATTTTACTTTTGCAGACCGAAGCGAAGTAATTTCAATTCGTCATACAAAATTTAGAAATTTTTTTCAATAATAAATTGTAAGCATAAATTTATATCCTATGTATTGGACACTAGAACTAGCCTCCTATTTAGAAGATGCCCCATGGCCGGCTTCAAAAGATGAATTAATTGATTTTGCCATCCGTACTGGATCTCCTTTAGAGGTGGTTGAAAATCTTCAAGAATTAGAGGATGATGGACAACCTTTCGAAAGTATCGAAGAAATTTGGCCTGATTATCCGACTAAGGATGATTTCTTCTTTAATGAAGATGAATATTAAGAAATAGAGGCGAAAGCCTCTTTTTTTATGCCCATGAGCTTCCTGCCAATTTCTGCGTCACGCAACCCTATTCCCCAGCGACGGTTTACCACATCTTCCCAGCAAGTTGCCATTTCATGTTTTTTCAAATAGTCTAATTCACCAAGCAAATAAGGGAGTCCGTCCAAAAGTACATCTGTGCCTTGCGGGATTTGTTGACAAAACTCAATGACCTTCGGGGCCAATGAACCATAGGTTTCATATAAATGTTGACGTGTCTCTCGATTCAAAACTGCCGAATTAAGAAATAGCCCAACATCAAAATGTTCACCTCCCAAAATCGGATGATTTTTAGTCAAACATGGAGATTTACGGACATGTAAAACTTCCGTTTCTAAAATATCCAAGGTATCCTCTGCCATGATTCGGTAGGTCGTCCACTTACCGCCCATAATGCTAACTAATTTGCTTCTTCGGTCCACTTCCACCTCATGATCTCGAACAAGCGATTTCGTGTCTGTTTGCATGGCCGTCTGAAGTTGGACTTGCAATAAAGGTCTTAAGCCCACAAAGCCTGCTTTTATATCTGAGGGACTCGCTTTTTCAATCGCATATCGATTGAAATATTCAAGTAAATATGTTTTTTCTTCTTCGAAAATGATGGGGTTTTCAGAAACTTTATCGGCATCGTCTGTCGTACCTACCAAAACATATCCTCGCCATGGCAATAAAAATACAACACGTCCATCGTCTGTTTTGGGGATCAACAAAGCGGTCTCACCCGGCCAAAATTTCTTTTCTAAAACGATGTGAGCACCCCTACTAACCTTCATCCTTTCCTGCAGATTAGGATTGGCCAACTTCCTTATTTTATCCGTAAAAGGACCTGTAGCATTAACGACAGCACGAACATAAAATTGGAATTCTTTGTTTCCTAATAAATCACGAGCATGTACTTGCTTAATTTTTAAGCTTTTATGACTATAAGTAAAGGAACTTAATTCCGTATAATTCAACACGGTAGCCCCTAACTTTTCCGCCTCCTGTAAAATCGACAAGGCATACCGAGCATCATTCATTTGGCCATCATAGTACAATATTCCACCTACAATTTTTTTCAAATTGAGCGCAGGAACTTCCCTCTGAATTTCTTTTTTATTTAAGCCCCTTGAATCCTTTAGATTAGTAGAACCCGCTATTTTATCATACAACCACATACCAATCCGATAATAGGCCCGGTCAAACCAAGTATAACAAGGAGTCAATAAAGCTAATGGATGTGCCAGATGAGGGGCATTTTGCAACATAATTTTTCGCTCATGAAGCGCTTTGTAGACCATTTTAAATTGTTGCCAATCCAAATTTCTAACCGCTTGCTCTAAATAACGAACCCCTCCATGCACTAATTTAGTTGATTTCGAGGAGGTTTGAGAGGCAAAATCTCCCTTTTCCAATACAATTACTTTATATCCACGAAGCACTGCGTCTAAAGCAACTCCCGCTCCCGTAGCACCGCCACCCACCACGCAAATATCATATGATTCAGCTAATTTATCGAATTGTTCTTGGCGGTTGAAAGACATTTTTAATTTTAATTACTACTAAATAATAGGCAAATTACTAATATAAGATAAAATAAAACGCAAAAGATTCCATTAATATTGATATAAATGGAAGAGATTTTATAATTTTGCAATCCTTTGAGTTAGCTAACAAAAATATCCAGGCTACTTATATTTAAATTGCGTTAAATTAGATTACTGTTTCAGAATTATTATGGCAAAGAAAGAAAAAAAAGATGTAATGGAAATGATTGAAAGTCCGGAGGCACTTCAGCAAGAAGTTTCTAAAGTTACTAGATTTTTTGAAAAAAATAAATCGACGACTTTGGGAGCGGGTATAGTTTTAATCGCTTTAGTTGCTGGATTTTTCGGCTTCCAATGGTACAAAAATTCTCAGGATATAGAGGGAGAGAAGAAGTTATTCAAAGCTGTTTACGCTTTTGAATCTGATTCATTGTCGGCAACCGCGAAAGAAATGTCCAAGATATCGGATGAATTTGGGGGTAACACACAGAATCTTTCTGACTTATATTTAGGAATTACGTTGTTGAAACAAGGGAAATATGACCAATCTATCGAGAAATTAAAGAACTTCAGTAGTGCCGATTTATTAGTTCAGGCACGCGCATATTCGTTGATTGGGGATGCCTATTCGGAAAAAAAATCCTTTGGTGAAGCCATTACTTATTATCAAAAAGCGACTGAGTACAAACCAAACAAGTTTTTTACCCCTAGCTATTTGTTGAAATTAGCACTCGCTTTTGAAGCAAATAAACAAGGAAAAGAAGCGCTAGATGCCTATTCACAAATCACGGATAAGTTCCCTGAATCAGCTGAATCCGTACCGGCAAAAAAATATAAAGCGCTTTTAGAAAGCTCTATCTCTGAATAAAAAAATATGAATGATGTTTTAAGGGATAGGAGCAACCGCTTTTATCCCTTATTCTTTTAATCCCAATTTATGGCATCTGCAAATAAAAATTTAAGTGAATTTCAAACCCATGAATTACCCGAAATTCAAGATAAAAAATTTGCCATTTTAGTTTCTGAATGGAATCAGGAGGTGACTCAAGCCTTGTATATGGGCGCTTATGAAACGTTAATTAAGCATGGGGCGCAGAAAAAAAATATACTCATTCAAACAGTACCAGGAAGTTTTGAATTGACTTTAGGGGCTCAAAAAATGGCTCAAAAACCAGAAATAGATGCTGTCATTTGTTTAGGATGCGTGATTCAAGGTGAAACAAGACATTTTGATTTTATTTGTCAAGCCGTTGCCCAAGGGATCACAGATGTCAGTATTAAATTTAATAAACCCGTCATATTTGGTGTATTAACTCCCAATTCGCAGGAACAAGCTATGGACCGCGCGGGAGGAAAACATGGCAATAAAGGAGATGAAGCGGCAATCACCGCCATAAAAATGTTAGCTTTTTAATTTTTACGATATGCAAGTTTGGAAATTTGGAGGAACTTCCGTTGGGAAGCCCGAGAGAATGAAATCGATACGCCAACTGATCACCGAAGATGGCCAACCGAAAATTGTAGTACTTTCAGCTTTATCAGGCACTACCAATGCATTGTTATCCATTACAGAGTCAGTAATTTCTGATAACATCGCTGAGGCGGAGGCTAAGGCTATATTTCTAAAAGAACATTATGATTCCTTTATTCGGGAATTGTATCAGACCGACAAAGGCTTGATCGCGGGTCAAGAAATAATCAACCGTGAGTTTGATTATATAAAAAAGCTGATTGAGACCACCCCTTACGCAAACAAAGAAGAAAAGGAAATGGTGGCTTTAGGTGAACTATTATCGACTCAAATTTTTGAAGCTTATCTTCAGGAAGAGGGACTTGATTCTTTGCTATTACCAGCCCTTGATTTCATGGTGATTGACGAAGATAATGAGCCTATCATGTGGAAAATAGAGAAAAATATTTCAGAAATATTAGCTCCACACTTAGGGAAACAAATTTTTATCACCCAAGGATTTATTTGTAGAAACCCTTCTGGTGAAATTGATAACTTAAAGCGTGGAGGATCTGATTACACCGCTTCGCTTATTGGAGGAGCTATTCAAGCCGAAGAGGTACAAATTTGGACCGACATCGACGGCATGCACAATAATGATCCCAGAATCGTTAAGAATACTTTCCCAATTCGCGAATTGTCTTTTGCTGAAGCGGCAGAGTTAGCCTACTTCGGAGCAAAAATTCTTCACCCGAGCACCATCACTCCAGCGAAGATGAAAGGAGTTCCGGTACGATTAAAAAATACGATGGAGCCTAGCGCATTTGGGACGTTAATATCTGAAAAATCAACTGATATCGAAATTAAAGCCATTGCAGCCAAGGATAATATTACGGCCATTTACATTCATTCCACCCGAATGTTGAATGCTTATGGATTTTTAAAACGCGTTTTTGAGGTTTTTGAAAAATACAAAACACCGGTGGATATGATTACAACTTCCGAGGTCTCTGTATCTGTGACTATCGACCAAATCACTCATTTAGACTCCATTATGAGTGATTTAAGAGAGTTTGCCGAATTAGAAAATCCGGATAAAGACCAAGTAATTATATGCATCGTGGGGAATTTTTGGGCTGATAAAGAAGGTATTGCCATTAAAGTGTTAGAAGCTATTAAAAGTATTCCAATCCGAATGATTTCTTATGGTGCATCGGAACATAATATTTCTTTACTTGTGGATGCAAAACACAAAAATGATGCCTTAAATGTATTAAACGAAGGACTTTTTTAAAAAATAAACTATGCTAACCATTCCTTTCATTCGAGCAAATTCAGAAATCACTATCCAGGGATTGACTAAAAAGCATGTGGCAAATGCATCCGAAATTGTGCATCAATTGATTGCGATGGATGACCAACGAAAAAGCTTATTACAACAAGCCGAGTCCGCTTTGGAAATATCGAATGCGACGGCAAAGGAAATAGGTATCCTTATGCAATCGGGGCAAAAAGAAATGGCAGAAGGCAAAAGAGCAGAAACAGCCGCTTTAAAAGGAACCATAAAAGAAAAAGAAGAGGCGGCAAAGGCAGCAGAAAAACAAATGATCGACTTATTAGTCACGCTGCCTAATCTCCCGCATAGCTCGGTCCCTGCTGGAAAAACGGCTGAGGAGAATGAAATAGTGCTAACTTGGGGATCGCTACCCAGCATGCAAGCAGATGCCCAACCGCATTGGGACCTGATTAAAAAATATGACATCATTGATTTCGATTTAGGTAATAAAATTACGGGTGCGGGCTTCCCCGTTTACAAGGGCAAAGGGGCTCGATTACAAAGGGCATTGATCAACTTTTTCTTAGATGAGGCCATTAAGGTCGGTTACTATGAAATCCAACCTCCTATTTTGATCAATGAGGACTCAGGTTTCGGAACAGGCCAATTGCCCGACAAAGAAGGCCAAATGTATGTGACTAAGGAAGAAGGGCTTTTTTTAATCCCCACGGCAGAAGTACCTATTACCAATTTATATCGGGATGTCATCGTTAATGAAAAAGAATTACCCATTAAAAACGTGGGACATACCCCTTGTTTTCGTAGGGAAGCGGGGTCTTGGGGAGCACATGTACGAGGCCTAAACCGATTGCATCAATTTGACAAAATTGAAATTGTTCAAATTCATAAACCTGAAACTTCTTATCAAGCCTTGGAAGAAATGTCATTGCATGTCCAAGGATTATTGCAAAAACTTAATCTGCATTACCGCGTTTTAAGACTCTGTGGAGGTGACATGGGTTTTGCCTCGGCACTAACCTATGATATGGAAGTTTGGTCAGGAGCTCAAAATCGCTGGCTTGAAGTAAGTTCGGTTTCAAACTTTGAGACTTTCCAAGCAAACCGATTAAAATTACGTACTAAAGTAGAAGGCAAATCGATTCTTTGTCATACATTAAACGGTTCGGCTTTAGCATTGCCAAGAATTGTAGCCGCCCTTCTAGAGAATAACCAAGGGCCCGATGGGATTAAAATTCCAGATATTTTGGTGCCTTATACTGGATTTACACATATTAATTAATTCCGTCCACACTGAGTCTGAAACCCTCTCCATGTAGGTTGATGAGTTGGACACAAGGATCATCCTTTAAAATTTTTCGCAATTTAGTCATGTAAACATCCATGCTGCGTGCGTTAAAATAGGTATCATCACCCCAAATTAGTTTTAAGGCAAAACTCCGACTTACCGCTTGGCCTAAATTTTCACAAAGTAATTTCATTAAATCATTTTCCTTAGGAGTCAATTTTAGGTCAAGATCACCCAATGACAATCGCATTTTAAGTGGATAAAAAATATATCGACCTAATTGAATTTGTTCAGCTAAAGTGGGCAAGGCCTTGTCAGAATTTGATCGACGTAAAACGGCTTGAATTCGGGCCAACAAAACTTCCATCGAAAAAGGCTTTGTTAAATAATCGTCCGCGCCCAGTTTAAATCCTTGCAAAGTATCTGTTTCCATCGCCTTGGCTGTCAAAAAAATGATAGCTACCTGATGATGATTCGCGCGAATATCTTTAGCTAATGAAAAACCGTCTTTTTTGGGCATCATGACGTCCAGCAAACATACATCAAATTGGCCCCCAACAAAATAACCTAATGCTTGATCTCCATTTTGTGCCCAAGTAACGTCAAATCCCTTTTTTTTCAAAAATTCCGTTAACAATAATCCTAAATTGGGATCATCCTCGGCCAATAAAATTCTCGGTTGGTGATTAATTTCCATAGGGCAGCGTAATAATAAATGTACTTCCAGCACCCAAAGTGCTTTCCACTTTAACTTTTCCACCATGGGCCTCTACAATCTTTTTAACATAACTGAGTCCCAAACCAAATCCCTTGACATTATGGATATTGCCTGTGGGAACTCGGTAAAAAGGCTCAAAAATAGACTCGAGAAGACTTTTTTCCATTCCAATCCCCTGATCTTTTATTTTAATTACACATTCACTTTCATGAGATTCCGTTTGAATTTCAACATGCAATTGATTCGGACTGTACTTGACCGCATTATCTAATAGATTATGAATGACATTAGAAATATGAACTTCATCTAATGCCAAAATGGAAGTTTGAGCATCCAAATTTAACGTTAAAATTCCCTGATTGGTATGGATGATCGGATTGATGTTGTCAGCCACATGCTGAATTAATGTGTGAAGATCTAGGTCTTTTTTCTTTAAAATAATTTCTTCCTTTTCCATTTGGGCGGTCTGTAACACCCGCTCTACCTGATTCCCCAATCGTATATTTTCTTCTTTAATAATACCTAAATAACGAAGAATCGTTTCATTTTTCGCAATAACACTTTCCTCTTGGATTAATTGGGTCGCAAGAGAGATCGTAGAAATAGGTGTCTTAAACTCATGCGTCATGTTGTTTATAAAATCGTTTTTTACCTCGGCTAATTTCTTCTGTTTTAAAATGGTATTAACCGCGATGTAAAAACAACCGATCATAATCATTAACAATAGTGCAGAACCCATAAAACTAAAACCCATCGTCTGCCAAATAAACTCTTGTTGGCCTGGGAAATAAACCTGCAACATTTGGTTTGAATTTTTTAAATCGTTGGGAAAAAGAGGAGTAAAAAATGTAGCAGATTGAATCTCAGGATTTTTCAAAATGGAAGATGAAGCATATACATAAGAACTCTTTTTTTGATTGGATCCAATCCCAAAAACATAATGTAAATGAATATTTTTTCCTTTTAGCTCGCGGGCCAATAAACTATCGATGTATTTAGGGGCCACTCGCTGTTCAATAGGGCGCTCTTTAAATAGGAAATCGGCAAATACTTCTTTCGCCATTTCGGTCTTTTGAAGAACTTTTTGTAATGCCTGTTTTTCATCTTCGACTTTTCTTGAAGCAATTTTATTTTGTCTTTTTAAATCTGAAAAAGTTTTTTTTACAGTAGCTATTTTATTCTCTAAGCGACTTCTATTCAATCGATTTAAAATTCTATTTTTATTTGTGCGATTAAATTCATTCAATGATTTTGGTCTAGGACCCCCAAAAATTTCATTTAATTGTTGTTCCTCCCTTAGCCTTCTATTAAATTCATTTTGTTCACTATTTACCTGATATTCTTCCGTTATTTCGGCAATTTGACCATTAGGTAAAACAAAAGACTTACGCACATATACAATATCGTTAGGGATTTCCAATGGAAATTGCCTTTGTAATTCACGATCTAAAAAATGATCCGCTGCAAAATTATCGCTGAGTGATCCAACAGCCACGAGGTCTTTAGGCTCTTTTTTAAATCCCTTAGGTTTAGTTTTGGATTTTAATTTCAAAGCCATTGAGGCCAATTTATCTTGTTGGCTCTGTAAATCTCTTTGCTTTTGAGCCAAAATAATTAATTCCTGCTTTTCCAGTTTACGAACCACTTGTTCTAAAGAACCACGCACATCTGAAGAAAATTGTTCCTTCTTTGTTTCCATCATAAAACCAAGCCAATAGGCCTGAAAGGCTACTAAGCCAAGCAGAGCAAAAGACATGAGACCTATAATAAGTGTAATTTTTTTCTGAGTCATCGTATTTTTGAACAGACAAATTTAAAACTTTAATGCGATGAAAAGGAAGTTGGGGCCCAACTTAACATTTCTTAACATTTTTGAATTAAAAGGATTGCGTAAGTTTGTACCACATCAAATACAAAAAATTATGAAAACTTTATTGTTAACCTCCCTAATAACTCTGCTGGGCATCAGTTCCTTCGCCCAGGAAACTAAAAAAGAAGCAACTATAAAAATTGTAGTTTCTGAAAATGGAAAAGAAAAAGTTATTGAAAGAAAATACTCCGACCTTCAAAAGGCAGACGCTGAGATTCAAAAATTATCAGATTCATTAGATTTGAAAATCTCAACCAATGGCAATAAAAATAAAATCATTCGAATAGAGGTCAATAAAAATGATCGCCGCGGTGGAGGACCACAAATAATGGGCCGAGAGGGGAAAGAATTAAACATCATCACAGAAGATTTCAAAGGTGACTTAGGTCCAAATGGCCCAGGAGCAGGAAATAGAAGAATGATTGTTAGAAGAATGGAGAAAGGTGAAAATCCAGCTAATGTTTTAATTTTTAGAGACAACGATTCCATCAACCCGAACATGGGCCCAAGAAGAAATTTCGAAATGCAAGGTCCTCCCCCATTTGGCAATTTTATCGGAGCTAGAAAAAGAATGAGAGGTGCCATGGCATTTAGAAGAATGAAAGGCGGAAATGAAATGAATGTAGATCGTCAAATGAAAGGTTCAAAAACAATTACTGGTTTAATTTCCTACCCTAACAAGCCCTTCAACGGAAAATTAAACGTTCGCTTTAAGGCACCCGAAAAAGGAAATGTGACTATTTCTGTGACCGATGTGAATGGGAAAGAAATTACTTCTGAACAAATAAAGGACTTTTCTGGTTTATATCTTGGACAAATCGATGTTAAGAAATCCGGTGCTGGGGTATATTTTGTCCGAGTAACTCAATCTAACGATGGAGCTGTACGTCGAGTTCTAGTAGATTAATATTCAATTCGCCTAATTTTGAAAATTAAAACGTCGGGAAATCCCGACGTTTTTTATTTAATAGGCATCCACAAAATGGCATCTGCAGGAACTAATCCATTGGCTCCTTTGGAAAATAAAATGGCCTCCACCCTATTTTTAGTTTTAAAATCAAAATCTCCAAGGGAAATCCATTCCCCTTTTAAGGTACTTGTAGAACCATCCAATTTAATTTGGATCGTGGATTTTTTTAAACCTTCCTTGATCTCCCAATTAAAAATAGTACTGTTATTCTCTAAGTTTGGCAAGTAAAAATACAGGCTATACTTTCCATTTAAAATATTCGGCGACTTGAAAACGACTTTAGATTCCTCATTATTAGTTGGATTTGTTAATAACAAGGAAGATCCGTAACATCCTTTTTTGTTCATTTCTTTGACCCAATTTCCACTTTTAGTTACTTGGGAAATTTGAGCATCATCAATCAAAATCTCGGGTTTACTTCCGTCCAACAATGGATTTGAGGTTAAAATTTGTTGGATATTACTGACGTCAACTTCTTGGATAGCTACTTGGTTGTTAATAGCGGTGACGGCAGCAATACCAGCCGTTTGACCTAAAACCATAAATACCGGTTCCATCCGAATCGAACCATAGGCGATATGACTAGCGGAGAGACAAACGGGCACAATTAAATTACTGCATTCTGCCTGTTTAGGAACGAGCGCACCATAACCAATCGGGTAAGGCCCAAATCCTCCTACCTGAACATCTCCCTCATTTTTAACCATATCTAGTCCATTCACTTTGACTACAATACGTTGGCAATTATGCGAATCCATGGTGTAAGCTGCCATGCCAATCGGTTTCTTGGCCAAAATTTTTCCTTCACAATGAGCTTGCGTCATGACCTCCTGCCCGATCATGCGTCGGGCCTCGCGGACATACATTTGAGGCGACCAATTTCTATTGTTTGTATACTCGTCTTTGGGATAGCCGTAGGTCAACATCTCCTTGCGTAAATGCAGAGGCACTCTTGGATCGTGACCTAAAAAATATAAAAACGATTGGTTATATAATTGATGCTTGAGAAAAATCTCGTTTCTCTTGCTAGGGGATGCCTCCGCAAAGTCATCACTCTCCCCAATCATATCGGTGGAAAAAGGCCCTGAATTATTAATGTCCGTTTTCCGGTGAGGCATGGGCTGCAAATGCATTAATAACCAATTGAGTTCATGCGGCTTTTTCACTTCAATGTACCTCAACAATAACTCAAATTTAGTTGAATCATACCCCAAAGGTCTTGTTATAGGAATTTGATTTTCAATACTATCCGTCAAACAGATCCGAAAATTATACGCCTGTGTATGTGAATCACCTGAACCTTTGGTAGCTAAAGGCTGAGGACTAATTCCCCATAGCAAGCCACTCATGGGATTCCCTTTAATCTTGTATGGATCTACAAAATCAGGAAATTGATGTTTATCCATTAATTGAACCCCATTCCAAGTCTCGCCATAGGTTTGATTAGCTTCACGGCCAACAGTATAGCTTACACCGGCCATAGCCATCAAATCACCTTCATAACTGCAGTCGATGAATTGTTTTCCTCGAACTATTTTTGTACCCGTGGAGGTTTCAATTTCAAGTTGGCGAATAACGGTCCCTTTTTTGACCACTTTTTTCAAAGTCGATTGAAACCAAACATTCAATTTGACCGCTTTAACATATTCTTCAAAAACGGAGCGAGCAACGCTAGGCTCAAAAGTCCATTTTTCAAAAGACCCATATCTTTTACCTATTCGACGGTAATAATCACGAGCCAAACCCGTTACGGCAAATTTATTTCCAATATCCGTGAAACCCAAACCCCCTGAAGTTAGGCCGCCTAAGTGATTTGAAGATTCAATGACTAGTGTTTTTTTACCCAATTTTTGAGCCGAATAACCCGCGATGACTCCGGCAGATGTCGCACCATAAATGACCACATCGTAGTCGATGACGGGAGCCGACTGAGCAAAAAGCGAAGAAAAATGAAATATAAAAAATAGCAATCCAAGTAGCCCTTTTTTGCTTTCGGAAATAGCATGTTTAACTGCGCGGGCTGTTAAGGCCATGAAAGTTAGGGAAGGATTTTGATTGCCAACAGTCGTCATACAGGCGCCATCCGTGACAAAAACATTTTTACAAGCGTGCATTTGATTGTATTTATTTAACATAGACGTTTTAGGGTCCTTACCCATTCTCACACCACCCATTTCATGAATATCTAAACCGGGATTTTGGTGTGTATCCCATGTCGAAATATTTTTCCCACCTGAAATTTCTAATATCTCTCGGGCTTGTTGGTGAAAATCCGTAAACATTTTAACATCATTATCCGTATATCCAATGGAGGTAACTAATTGAGGAATTCCCCACGCATCTTTTTTGCTTGAATCAAGCTTCACATGGTTTTCCAATATCGGTACGGTCTCCCCTTGCATCATCATAAAAATATGCCAAGGCCCTGGCTTAGTCAGTTTTTCTTTATAATCTTCCCCAAAACTTAATCCAGATTGTTCCCGATTCCAGCCACCTCTAGCCGCAGAAAAGGCGACCATATATCCACCTAAAAAATCAGTATCCTTTCGGTGTAAGTTCCTGAATGTTGGCATAAATGCAGAAGTAGGCCTCCTTCCAGCGTAATATGAATCTTCAAAACCCTCAAAATCAGCGGCGGCATTTCCCCGGTAATTATGGAAGGCAATGTAATGACCTAATACACCGGAATCATTTCCGAGGCCATTCGGGAACCGATTGGATGTTGAATTCAATAAAATCAAATTCGTATTTAAGGTAGCTGCGTTGACAAAAATAATTTTGGCAAAATACTCGCTCACTACATTCGTTTGCGTGTCGATCACTCGGACGCCAATCGCCTTTTGTTTTTTCTCATCATATAAGATGGATTCTACCGTAGAAAAAGGGTTTAACGTTAAATTACCCGTTTTAGCCGCTGATGGAAGCGTAGAAGAATTAGAACTAAAATAGGCCCCATAAGGACAGCCGCGGTAACATAAATTTCGCGCTTGGCATTGGCCCCTTCCCTGCTCAATATGCTGAGGCTCGGGTGAAGTTAGATGCGCGCAACGTCCAATAATGACATGGCGATTCCCTTTATAAAATTCTTTCACACGGGATTGAACATGTTTTTCAACACAATTTAGTTCCCAAGGTTTCAAAAAATGACCATCAGGCAGGCTTGGGATTCCATCTTGATTTCCACTGATACCCACAAACTTTTCTACCTGAGTATAAAAAGGGGCGAGTTCTTGATAGGAAATGGGCCACTCAACAGCGTAGCCATCTCGCTTGGGTGCGTCAAATTCATACTGACTCCAACGTTGAGTTTGTCTTGCCCAAATCAAGGATTTTCCACCTACTTGGTATCCACGAATCCAATCAAAAGGCTTTTCCTGGACGTAGGGATGTTGTTCATCTTTTACAAAAAAATGCGCTGTTCCCGCATCATAGGCATAACATTTACTAACGATAGGATTTGCTTCTCGTTTAGGAATCTTATTACCATGGGTAAATTCCCAAGGATCTTTCATGGCCGTTGGGTAATCCTCCACATGCTTCACATCGCGCCCTCGCTCAAGGACTAACGTTTTTAAACCCGCTTCACAAAGTTCCTTAGCGGCCCAACCACCTGAAATCCCTGAGCCAATGACAATGGCATCAAATTTATTTTTTTGCACAGACTCCCTATTTTTTTCCAAAGAACTAGGATTTTTTTCAAAAATCAAACCACTAAATATGATTTTGAATCCTTATTTTTTCCGAAATTGCAAAATACAAATGGATAAAAAATGAAACAATCTATAGTTCTTGTTTTTTTATTTTTCGGCGTAATAGGAAAAATATTGGCCACTTCAGACACGCTTCAAGTTTTTCAAACACCTGATTTTAAGGTAGACGGAAAGGGATCACAAGCCTATTGGACAAAAACTGCTTGGGTTGCATTGCAAAATTTATCTCCTGAAATCTCCTCTTATTCAAGCCAATTTAAGATTTTATATTCTGCAAAAGGAATCTATGTCCTGATGGAAGGCGAAGATCATAAAATTACGACTGATTATACAAATGATTTTGATGATTTATATAAGGGCGATGTATTTGAGGTATTTTTCCACCCTAATCCCAAAGAACCTGTTTACATTGAATATGAGATTAATGCCTTAAACAAAGAGCTTGTTTTACTCGTCCCCAATTACAACAAAAAGTTTTTTGGTTGGATTCCTTGGCGTTATGAGGGTGACAAAAAAGTCCAAAAAGCGGTTTCCATCACGCAGGAAAAAGGGGAAATGAAAAAATGGTCGGCTGAAATGTTTTTCCCATACACCCTATTTAATCCTTTAGATAATACACCCCCCAAACAAAATTCGATTTGGCGAGCTAATTTTTATCGCTTAGATTATGATCAAGGAAAAATGGCTAAATCGGCATGGATTCCCATTAATGTAAGCTTTCATGAATTTGAAAAATTCGGCTATTTAAAATTTAATTAAAAGAGGGAGCCGGTTTGAGCTTTGGGTTCTATGCCAACATGCCTGTATGCTTTTTCAGTGGCTTCTCTTCCGCGAGAAGTCCTTTTCAAGAAGCCTTCCTGAATTAGAAAAGGCTCATATACTTCCTCGATCGTCTCAGCTTCTTCCCCACAGGCGGTGGCAATCGTGGTTAAACCTACAGGCCCACCCTTGAATTTATCGATAATGGTCATTAAAATTCGATTATCCATTTCATCCAAGCCATTTTGATCCACATCCAAGGCATTCAATGCGATCTGGGCAATCTCTACGTCAATAATCCCTGAACCCTTTACTTGGGCAAAGTCTCTGGTACGACGCAATAAATTGTTCGCAATTCGTGGCGTACCCCGACTCCTACGGGCAATTTCAAAAGCACCCGATTCGTCAATCGGCATTTTTAAAATAGCCGCAGAACGTTTGACAATTTTTGTTAAGAGCACCGCGTCATAATATTCTAGTCGGGCATTAATGCCAAATCGAGCGCGCAAAGGGGAAGTCAATAAACCTGCTCGAGTGGTTGCCCCAATCAAGGTAAATGGATTTAAGCCTATTTGAATACTTCGGGCATTTGGACCTGAGTCCAACATAATATCAATTTTATAATCTTCCATCGCAGAATACAAATATTCCTCAACGATGGGGTTTAGGCGATGAATTTCATCAATAAATAATACATCAAAGGGTTGTAAATTGGTCAATAAACCAGCTAAATCCGACGGTTTATCCAACACGGGGCCTGATGAAATGCGCAAAGTTGACCCTAATTCATTCGCAATAATGTGTGATAAGGTAGTCTTGCCTAAACCCGGAGGCCCATGCAATAAAACATGATCTAAAGCTTCCTCACGGGCTTTTGCCGCACCTACAAAGATTTTAAGGTTGTCAATAATTTTTCCTTGGCCAGAAAAATCAATAAAGCTTAATGGACGTAAGGCCTTATCAAATTCCTTTTCTTGAGGATTTAATGATTCTGATTCACCTGTTAAATAATCTTCGCGCATCTATTGAACAATAATTCAAATTTGAAATCAAAGATAATTTTTTTATTGCGAAGATTTCATAGTTTTGGAAAACCAAAATAAAAACCTAAAACTATGTCATCAATTTTTATAGGCGAACTCGCCGGTACAGCCACTTTATTATATCTTGGAAATGGGGTAGTGGCGAATATGCTTTTAAAAAATACGAAAGGAAATGGAACTGGTTTACTTGCCATCGCATCATGCTGGGCTTTCGCAGTGACCATCGGGATTTTCGTTTCCACCTATTTTGGTTCATCAGGAGCTCACTTAAATCCCATTGTGACTATTGCCGGCTGCATTAAGTCAGGTGATTGGGCATTATTTCCAACTTACATCGGGGCCCAGATGATCGGCGCCATGTTGGGCCAATTATTAGTTTGGATGCACTATAAACCACATTATGATGCGACTGAGGATGCAGGAGCCATCAAGGCTTCTTTTTGTACAGATCCTGCCATCAAAAATACCCCCTTTAATTTTATTTCAGAGGCTTTTGCTTCAGCCTTAGCCATAATTGCTTTAGGAACATTTTCAAGCATCGAACATGGACTTGGACCCTTTTTAGTCGGGATTTTGGTTTGGGCGATCGGATTAGGATTAGGTGGAACGACGGGTTACGCTATTAACCCTGCCCGTGATTTAGGCCCTAGAATCATGCATGCCATTTTACCCATTAAGAATAAAGGAACTTCAGATTGGGAGTATGCGTGGGTTCCTGTGTTAGGACCTGCCGCAGGCGCTGCCATTGGGGCATTTATATTGACGCTTAATTAATAACATATGTACATAGGATCAATAGACCAAGGCACAACAAGCACTCGTTTTATCATATTTAATAAAGGGGGTGAAATCATTTCAATCGGCCAAAAAGAACATAAACAAATTTATCCACAAGCTGGTTGGGTCGAGCATGACTCGGATGAAATTTGGCGTAATACCCAAGAAGTCATTGGTTTGGCGCTGGGAAAAGCTAATTTATCAGCAAAGGATCTCGCGGCCGTTGGAATAACTAATCAAAGAGAGACCACCCTAGCTTGGAATAAAGTTACAGGAAAACCATACTACAATGCACTTGTTTGGCAGGACACTCGGGTAGGTTCTGAACTAGCCGAGTTGGCTAAAGATGGCGGCATGGATCGCTTCCGAGCGAAAACAGGCTTGCCTCTAGCCACGTATTTCAGTGGATTAAAATTAAGGTGGCTCCTTAATAATATCAAAGGTTTACGCGAAGATGCTGAAAAGGGGGAGGCGATTTTTGGCAATATGGATACTTTTATTGCCTGGAATTTAACTGGGGGAGTCGACGGGGGAATTCATATTACTGACGTGACGAATGCCAGTAGGACCCAATTAATGGATTTGGCGACGTGCCAATGGGATGATGAAATCTTAAAGGTTTTATCCATTCCAAAAGCGATGTTGCCAGCGATTCAAGCTAGTTCAAAAGTATACGCTAAAGCAAAAGGCGTTTTGGGTGGAGTTCCTTTGGCGGGGATTTTAGGGGACCAACAAGCCGCACTTGTTGGCCAGACCTGTTTCGATCCAGGCCAAGGAAAAAATACCTATGGAACTGGTTGTTTTTTATTGATGAATACAGGAGAAAAACCTGTTCAATCTAAACATGGATTATTAACAACCGTAGCTTACCAGTTGGGCAACGAACCCGTCCATTACGCACTAGAAGGATCTGTGGCCATTACCGGAGCGCTCGTTCAATGGTTAAGAGACAATTTGGGCATCATAAAAAATAGCCCAGATATAGAAAAATTAGCCCAAGAGGTAGACGATAATGGAGGATGCTATTTTGTTCCTGCATTTTCAGGACTTTATGCCCCCTATTGGAAGCAAGATGCGCGCGGTGTTTTGGTGGGATTAACTCGATTTGTCAATAAATCACACATTGCCCGAGCGGCTTTAGAGGCAACGGCTTTTCAAACATGGGAAGTATTGGAAGCCATGGAAAAAGATGCGGGTATATCGATTACCTCATTGAGAGTAGATGGAGGCATGGTGGTGAACCAATTACTCATGCAATTCCAATCGGATGTTTTGGGTGAAGAAGTGATTTGTCCTAAAATCATAGAAACAACCGCTTTAGGAGCTGCCTATGCGGCAGGTTTAGCCGTCGGCTATTGGGAAAATCTTGACGATCTACGTAAAAATTGGGCCATTGCTAACACGTGGAAACCCAATATGTCCGTTGACACACGCACAAAAATGCGCGCACAATGGAAAAAAGCGGTCACAAAAAGTTTTGATTGGGCTGAAGATTAATTAGCCTCTTTTAACTTTAGGTGTATCTAAGCGAGTAGTTCCATACGCTGGGCAATTGTTGGTTTGAGCACAAGAACTCATAAACAAGGCGGCTAGTATGGCAAGGGCTGCAATTTTTTTCATATTTATACAGAAGCTAATTTTTCAGTTTTCACCATTTCTGGGCTTTCAATTTCTATAATCGCATTAAGCGGCACTTCTTGATTTTGATTATACCCCAAAATAGATAACATAGGTCCACTTAATTGCTCCTCAGAAAACAATCTTGTAGTAATCGTTCCATCTTCTAATCGGTCTACAATGACATGTTTTGGAGCTGGAATCAAACAATGTTGAATTCCGCCATAACCACCTAAGGACTCTTGATAGGCTCCTGTGTGGAAAAATCCTACATATTGCCTTTCGGAATCTTCTTCGAAAATAGGTAAATATAAATCAGAACTATGCGCTTCCGTATTATAAAAATCCATGGAATCACAAGTCAAACCTCCTAAGTTCACCTTCTGATAAGGCAGACCCCAATTATTGACAGGAAGCATAATGTATTTTTGGTTCATTCCCCATGAATCAGGCAATTGGGTAATAAATGAACCGTCAATCATGTACCAAAGCTCCTTATCATTTTGAAGTTTTTGATCTATAATTTCGTACAAAACGGCTCCACTTTCACCGACGGTATAAGAACCAAATTCAGTGAAAATATTAGGTACAGGCACATTATTTTTATTGCAAATCCATGAAATCGACTCTACGATTTCGTCGACCATCGCCTGATAATCATAATTAAATTGAAGCGAAGTTTGAATCGGCAAGCCTCCGCCAAGATCGATCGAATCTAGCTCAGGACAAATCTTTTTCATTTCACAATACTTGTAAATAAAGCGACTCAATTCAGACCAATAATAGGCACTATCCTTAATCCCCGTATTGATAAAAAAGTGCAACATCTTTAAGTTGAACTTTGGATTAGGCTTTATTTTTTCCTCGTATAATGTGTTAACATCTGAATAACGAACCCCTAATCGAGAAGTATAAAAAGAGAAGTCAGGTTCTTCATCGGTAGCTATTCGAATGGCTAAATTTACCTTATCGGCTGTCACCGATTTTTCATAAAAATCGATCTCTTTTAAATTATCAAGGATCGGGATGCAATTAAATCCATCATTAATTAATTCGGAAATAAAACGCGTGTACAAGGGTTGTTTATATCCATTGCACAGAATGTAGGTTGATTTAGAGACTTTACCTTGTTGGTACATATCCCGAATAATAGGGATGTCAAATGCACTACTCGTTTCTAAGTGGACGTGTTGCTTCAAAACTTCTTCTAAAATAAAAGAGAAATGAGACGATTTTGTACAATAACAATAGGTGTAATTAGCTTTGTAGTTATATTTTTTGATCGCATTTCTGAACAATAACTTAGCATTTTCAATATGCTCAGAGATTTTTGGCAAATACGATATTTTTAATGGCGTCCCATATTGCTTGATGATTTCCATCAAAGGCACATTGTTGAACAACAATTCATTGTCCTCATTAATGTTAAATTCCCTCGTTGGAAATTCAATCGTTTGATCAATAAGATCGATATAATTTTTCATTCCTAATCAACAAATGTGTACTCAAGTAGTTTGAGTTAATGTAAAAACGTGCAAAACTGCAATAAAAGTATGTACTTTGCAAACTATTCAACATAATGTTATATGCCTAAGATTCATTTTATCGCAATAGGTGGCGCTGCGATGCATAATTTAGCTTTGGCTTTAAAGGCCAAAGGATATCAAATTACAGGTTCAGACGATGAAATATATGAGCCTTCTAAAAGTCTATTAGCTTCTCATGGGGTCCTACCGGAGGAATTTGGTTGGTTTCCTGAAAAAATTACGGCCGATTTAGATGCAGTCATTTTAGGGATGCATGCCAAAGCAGACAATCCAGAATTAATGCGGGCACAGGAATTAGGTTTAAAAATCGAATCCTACCCTTCATTTTTATATGAAGTAAGCAAACATAAACAACGAATTGTAATCGCCGGGAGTCATGGAAAAACCAGTATCACTTCCATGATTTTACATGTGTTGAAAAGTTTACATAGAAAATTTGATTATTTGGTTGGCGCCCGCATTGAAGGATTTGAATTGATGGCTTCTCTATCAGATGCCCCCATCATCATTATTGAAGGTGATGAATATTTAGCTTCAGCGATCGACCGACAAGCCAAGTTTTTATTATACCAGCCGCATATTGCCTTAATTTCAGGAATTGCGTGGGATCACATCAACGTATACCCAACATTCAAATCTTACACGGATTCATTCGATCAGTTGATCATGAAAATGCCCAAAGCAGGTCATTTATTTTTTGATCAAACAGATGTTACATTAAGTGATTTAGTGGGACACTGCCCAGTTGATACCGACAAGAATGGATATGGGGCGCATCCTTCTGAAATAAAAAATGGGCGGACGATGCTTATATCAGAGGATGGAACAAGATATGAAATTCAAGTTTTTGGCCAGCATACGCTTAAAAATTTAAATGCGGCCCGATTGATTTGCCAAGAAATAGGCGTTTCCAGTACGGAATTTTATACGCACATATCGACTTTCAAGGGTGCGGCAAAAAGGCTTGAGCTAGTGGCTAAAAGCTCGAGTTCGTTGTTCTATAAGGATTTTGCACATGCCCCATCCAAAGTTGCCGCAACTACTGCAGCACTTAATGAACAATATCCCGAAAGAAAATTAGTAGCCTGCTTAGAACTACACACATTTAGCAGTTTAAATCCTGCTTTTTTACCTGAATATCAGTCTACCTTAGGAAATGCAGACGAAGCCATCATCTACTTAAGTGAACATGCTAGGCAAATAAAACAAATGGATCGAATGGAAGAATCAGACATCCAAAACTATTTTAAACACCCCTACTTACAAATTATTCGAGATTCTCCTACATTAGCCTCTGAGCTGATCCAAAAATCATGGCAGGATACTAATTTACTGATGATGTCCTCTGGGACTTTTGATGGATTAGATTTAAAAGATTTGGCGGTAAAAATGGGCTTGTCAACTATTTAAAATAGCATCTAATTCAGTTTTAAAATTGGCCAATAGCATTTCTTTCATGCTGATTTTCCTTTTTTGCGTATTGATTTTACTTTGAATCGGTTTTTCTTCCATTTGACGATCTCGCTCGGCTTGCGCAATGAAATCATCCAACTCCCCTTTTTCCTTTTTTGTCATGTAATCCATTTGATTAATCATGATTTTCAATTGCTCCAGGCGAGGTTTTTCGTTTAAGTTGGCATGCCGATAAGAAATTACCCGTAACAAATAATTCATTTCAAAAATCTTATCGCAAGCGTTTCTAAATCGCTCGGCCATAGAACGATCAATCGTCTTAATTTGAGCAGAAACCTCTTTCCATTTAACTAAATAGGCTTTTGCAAGCTCGGCAGTGGCCACCATATTAAGCTGATCACTTAATTTTATTTCTAGTTCGCCAGTCATCGAATTTAATTCCTGAACGCGTGGATCAACGCGAGGCTTATAATCAATTCCTTTAATTCGATTATACTTCTCAAAAAACATGTCATTTGCCTTCTTGAAATTCTTCCAAAGCATCGATTGCTTTTTGGGAGGCAACCCTAAAATTGTTTTCCAGTCCTTTTGCAATTCTTTCACCTTAATGACCGAATCGTCAATATCTTCAGCTTTTCTTAATTGGTGTACCGAATCTATAAATCCTTGAAGAATCAGAATTTTCTCGTCGATTTGACGATTTTTTTCTTCGAAATAAGCTCTTCTACGAAGGAAAAAAGCATCTAAAACGCCTTGGAATTCCTCAGAAAGTTCATCCTGAAATTGTTTATCTACAGGCCCTGTTTTGACCCATTTAGTTTTTATATCTAATAAATCTTCGGTGGCTTTAAGGATATCTTCCTGCTCTGCTAATTGGATTGCATCTTGAATCAAGGCCCTTTTTATTTCCAGATTTTTAATTTGATTATGCTGAATAAGTTCCCGTAAATAAGACTCCATTTGTTCCAATTGGTCAAGCAAAGGAATAAAGTTACCTAAGCCATCAAAATCAGCTAAATAGGCCTTCATTTGAACGACCTTTGTTAAAAAAGATCCCTTATTTTGAACAGTGGTCACTTCGCGCGCTAAAATATCGACTTTATTTTTAGCTAGCTCAAAACGCTTAACAAAATAAGCTAAGGAAGCTTCTTCGGTTTCACGTACAAAACCAATTTCTCTTTGTGGGAAATTTAAGTAGGCATGTATGAAAACCTTGCCATCTTGGCAAAATCCATACTCTTTTTCGGTGGCAGATTTCATAAGATTCATTCAAAGAGCTTCAAGCAAATGCTTTGGCTCAAATTGTACTTAATAATTTTTATCAAAATATTTAACTCACGAATTTATTTAAAAATAAATGAATAAATGAAGAATTTTTGATTAGAAATTCAAATTTTAACACAAAAATCACATTCTTTGCAGGTTATTAGAAAAAATTCAATCAAAACATGAGTAACGAAACCATTATATTTTCCATGGAACGCGTTTCTAAGGTAATTCCTCCTCAGAAAACGATTATTAAAAATATTTACCTTTCTTTTTTTTATGGAGCAAAAATTGGGGTGCTCGGCCTCAATGGTTCTGGTAAATCCACCCTTTTGCGAATTATCGCAGGGCTTGATAAATCATTTACAGGCGATGTTGTTTGGTCCCCAGGATATTCTGTGGGGATGCTGGAGCAGGAACCCCAACTTGATCCTCATAAAACGGTTTTAGAGGTGGTTGAAGAAGCGGTGGTTGAAATTAAAAATTTACTGAAAGAGTTTGATGCAATAAATGAGGCTTTTGGAGATGAGGATGCTGATTTCGACAAACTTTTAGCTAGACAAGGAGAAGTTCAGGAAAAGTTAGACCACTTTAATGCGTGGGAATTAGACAATCGATTAGAAAAAGCGATGGACGCCTTACGTTGTCCAGACCCCAATGCCATCATTAATACCCTTTCTGGAGGAGAAAAGAGACGTGTTGCCTTATGCCGATTATTATTACAAGAGCCGGATGTTTTATTGTTAGATGAGCCTACCAACCATTTAGATGCGGAATCTGTCGAGTGGCTTGAGCAACATTTACGTCAATATAAAGGAACGGTAATCGCGGTAACTCACGATCGGTATTTCTTGGATAATGTGGCGGGCTGGATCTTAGAATTAGATCGTGGCGAAGGAATTCCATGGAAAGGAAATTATTCATCTTGGTTAGAACAAAAACAAAATAGATTAGCACAAGAGGAAAAGACAGAATCTCGCAGACAAAAAACCTTGCAGCGTGAATTAGAATGGGTGAGGATGTCACCCAAAGCACGCCAAGCAAAATCGAAAGCTAGGATTGGTGCTTATGAGAAATTGTTATCAGAAGAGAATAAACAAAAAGAAGATAAATTAGAATTGTTTATTCCTGCGGGCCCCAGGTTAGGAAATAAAGTCATTGAAGTACAAGGCGTTTCCAAATCATTTGGCGACAAACTATTGTATGAAAATGTCAGTTTCTCATTACCTCCTGCTGGGATTGTTGGGATTATTGGACCCAATGGTGCAGGAAAGACCACCATGTTTAAATTAATTACGGGACAACTTCAGCCAGATAATGGAAGTTTCGAGGTGGGTGAAACGGTAAAACTAGCTTATGTAGACCAAGAGCATAACCAATTAATGGCCGAAAAATCTGTGTTCGAAACCGTATCTGACGGCAATGACTGGGTGATGTTGGGTGGGAAACAAACGAATGCGCGGGCTTATGTAAGCAAATTTAATTTCAACGGCGCAGACCAGGAGAAAAAAATTGCCAATTTATCGGGAGGGGAGCGCAATAGAGTCCATTTAGCGATGATGCTAAAAGAGGGAGCTAATGTGCTTTTGCTGGATGAGCCGACTAACGACCTAGATGTAAATACACTAAGGGCTTTAGAAGAAGGATTAGAAAATTTTGCGGGTTGTGCCGTCGTTATTTCTCACGATAGATGGTTTCTAGATCGAATTGCCACACACATTTTGGCCTTTGAGGGAGATTCACAAGTCACTTATTTTGAAGGAAATTACTCAGAATACGAAGAAGCTAGAAAGAAAAGATTAGGAAATGATACAACGCCTAAACGTATAAAATACAAGAAATTACAATAAGGTTTAGGCCCAACTAATAGGTAAATTATGACACCAAGAGAAAAAATTCAATTAGTCGTTGAAGAAATGGGGAAAGTGGTGATTGGCCAAGAGCGCTTAATCAACCGTCTATTAGTAGGGCTTTTTACTGGTGGGCACGTACTTTTGGAAGGAGTCCCAGGATTAGCTAAAACATTAACGATCAACACGCTGGCTAAAATCTTAGATTTACATTTCCAACGTATTCAATTTACTCCGGATTTATTACCATCAGATTTAGTGGGGACCATGATTTACAATCCGCTGAAAAATGAATTTGAGGTAAAAAAGGGGCCAATTTTTGCTCAAATTATTTTAGCGGATGAAATTAACCGTGCCCCCGCAAAAGTCCAATCGGCTTTGTTGGAAGCCATGGCAGAAAAACAGGTGACCATCGGCGACACTACCTATCCATTGGACAAGCCATTCTTGGTATTGGCTACTCAAAATCCCGTGGAGCAAGAAGGGACTTTCCCATTACCGGAAGCGCAAGTGGACCGATTTATGCTCAAGGTATTTTTAAATTACCTAGATAAAGATCAGGAATTAGAAGTGATGAGAAAGATGTCCAATATGGACTTCAAATATGAACCTAAAGCCATTTTGACTTTTGACGACATTCAACATATTCGAAAAGAGATCAATAAGATTACCATCAGTGAAACACTTGAAAAGTACATCATTGAGCTCATATTTGCCACCAGAAATCCCGCAGAATATGGCTTAACTAAAGAGGCGGATTACATCCAATTTGGCGCATCTCCCCGAGCAAGTATTCATTTAAATCTAGCCGCCAAAGTAATGGCTTATTTGGAGGGAAGAGATTACGTATTGCCGGAAGACATCAAGGAAATGACGCCTGATGTGCTAAACCATCGGATTATTTTAACCTATGAAGCGGAAGCCGATAATATATCGACGCTTCAAATCATTCAAACTATTTTAAGTTCAGTAGCCATTAATCGCTAAAACTGATTGAAAATAGGTGACTATTTTTAATTTGTACCCCTTTAATGAATGAAAAGAAAATCAGCGCGAACTACTCCGCGCTGATTTTTTATTTACGAAGTATTAAGATACTCGGGTCATTGATATATCGGCCTGACTTTGCCCCATATAAGGATAGTCCATTCGGATATCCTTCCGGAACTTCCAAACGAATAGTCAATTTACCTGTTGCATTTGTGACTTCTATAGAAGAGCGAGGCAATGTGCATTGCACCCAATATCCATAGGTTCCAGGCTCGTCAAGTTTATGATTTTTAGCTTGGTAAAACCACGACAAAACTCCTTGATGGTCTGCAGGATCATCATCCAAATCAAATGAAGCGGCAAATTGACCGTTGGATGAAACTTGCACGACAGAAGGATTCTTTTTAAGGTCTGTTTGCGGATAGGCGTTAGGATTTTTACTTGGATCGAAGGTTCCTTTGCCCAACATGTAATCTCCACTCATTGGACCAGCATTAGGCCTATCTTTTCCTAACAGAGGTTTTGAGGAAGCCTCCACAAAAAAACTAACTTGGTCTATGGATTCCAAAGGCATCTTCACCCAATCAAAATTGTATTCGAAATAGCCAGATCCAGCCCCGTTCAATTTGTTCCCCAGGACGCCAGTCCATTGCTTAACAGACCACGCAGCTTTCGAAATTTTATCCACGGGGACCGTTAGTAAAACTTGCTTGGGTGTTAGGTTGATTTTTCCTTGCTCGACAATCAAAGAAACAAAGTTTTGATGCAATACTTGCCCATTGCCATCTTCCAATTTCAATAGTAAGGTGTTTAAAGATTTCTCCTCTGGTAGCGTAATTTCTAAAGAATCCAAGGCTTTGACAGACCAAGGAGTCCAAACAATCTGTTTGGATTTAGTCCACCAATTTTTCTTCTCTCCAAGGGCATTTTGCCCGGCAAATTCCATTTTTAATACAAGCTCTTTGGGTAAATCAGTAGCGCCAATTAATGCTGATAAGGTTAATGGGATTTTTAATTTTTGGCCTCCTTTACCCGCCCAAGCAATTTCCTGGCCTGTCGACAAGTAAAATGGCCCATGCAAATCTTTCAAAGTCATTCCTGGAGCAATCGCACCCAATCCCGTTTCTTTCTCTGTGCGGTCAAATCGATAATAGCCATTCCACTCATTAATGACATCGTGGTGTTCCGTGTATAACCAACCGGCCATTTTAGGAAATGTACGGAATGAATTCATTGCTTTATGATAATCCCAGGTATAATCCACATCGCCTGAACTTCCATCATAGCCCCATACATTTCCAAATTCCGAATTAATCATCGGTTGGTTCCCCTGCTTATATCCTTTTTCAAAATTCCAAGTACTTCCCGGAAAGGTATTGTCCGATTGATCCTTATTGAACTTATCCCATTCATAACCCGGTAAATAAGAATGCCATGAGTGTATGTCCGTTTCTGTGTGTCCCTTTCCGCAACAAATGGAATTATCTTCTACTAAACGAGTGGGATCTAAAGATTTGGCTTTTTTATACACATCCACCACCCACTTTTGTGTCTCAGGAGTATAGACTCTGCGCTTTTTACCGTCCACCGTTTCGTCAGAAAGTAAACCCCAAGTTTCGTTAAAGGTAATCCAAGAAAAAATAGACGGATGGTTAAAATCTCTATGCACCATTTGTTCTAAGGTATACTCCGTTTCTTTGCGCATGTCAGCATCTGGAGGACCCCAAGAATTAGGAACATCCGCCATCACTAATAATCCTAATTTATCAGCCCAATATAATTTTCGCGGAACTTCAATTTTAACGTGTGTCCTAATCCCATTAAGGCCAATTCGCTTACTGCGCATGATTTCTTCCCGCATAAAATCATCGGTAGGAAAAGTATAGAATCCTTCCGGGTGATAGCTTTGGTCGAGGGCCAACTGCAAGTAAATGGGTTTATTATTTAGCGCAATGTAAGGAATTGCACTACCTGGCAAATTCATAACGGATATTTTTCTCATCCCAAAATATCCCTTCACTTCATCAGATTGCGTACCTTCACCTACTTGAATCTGGTAGGTATACAAAAATGGATCTTCTAAAGACCAAAGGTGTGCATTGGGTATTTTAATTTCAATTTGTGCCGTTTTAGTACCCGCAGCAATTATTTGTGAACCTGAAAAACCGGCAGACAAAAATACTTTAACAGAAGTTTTTTGTTTGACGGGTGCTGCTAGTTCCACTTGGAATTTGGCCGTCGACTGATCAATATCAGGGCTAACTTGGGCATAATCAACATATTGATCACCACGCGATTCTAGATAAATCGTTTGCCAAATACCTCTGGCGTTCCCATAACCTTGTTTGCCATACAGGGTAAACATTCGCCTTTTATCGTCTACTCGAATATTTAATCGTTGTTTTTGACCCGATTTAAGAAATTTGGTCAAATCAAAAGAAAAAGGAGTATATCCACCCTCATGAGAACCTATTTTTTGACCGTCTAAGAAAACATCCGTTTTCCAATCACTTGCTCCTATCACCAAAAATGTCCGCTTGGATTGCCAGTTGGCCGGCACCTCGATCAAGCGCTGATACCAGGCAATATCCGTTTCATCCTTCACACCTGATAATTGGGATCCCCAGGGAAAAGGAACTTGAATTTTTAAAGGAAATTTTTGCTGATTTTTTTCCCATTGTTCCTTTATTCCCACATCTTGAGGGTCAAATTTAAAATCCCATTCGCCATTTAAATTAATCCATTGGCTACGTTCGAAGTCTGGCCTTGGATGCTCGGGAAGAAAAATGGTTGGTTGGCCATATACAAAAGTGGCACATAATAGCGCCAATAATAACATTTTGATTTTCATAGAATTTATAAATAGGTATTTGAGGCAAAATTGGGTAAAAAAAATTAAAAAACGGATAATTTTTAATTTTAAAGCTAATTTTACGTCATGACTAGTTTAGAAGAATTAAAAAAGAAAATACCCACTCAGATTGCTGTGATTGGTGGAGGGAGTTGGGCTACGGCATTAGTAAAAATTCTTTCAGAGAATCAGGTAAAAATTAAGTGGTGGATTCGCAGAAAAGCGGATGTCGATTTCATCCGAAAATATAACCATAATCCTAGTTATTTAACTGATGTCGCGATAAATCCTCGGAAGGTAAAGACGTATAATAAAATGTCTGAGGCCTTAAACGGTGTAGAATATATAATATTAGCTATTCCTGCAGCTTTTATTCCTGTTACCTTAAAAGACTTAAATAAGAAGCATTTTGAGGGTAAAAAAGTTGTTTCGGCAATAAAAGGAATGATTCCTGAAGAAAATTTATTAGTCACGGATTGGATTACCAGAGAATTTAATTTGCCTATTGGACAAACCTGTGTGATTGCGGGTCCCTGTCACGCGGAGGAGGTAGCTTTAGAAAAACAGTCCTATTTAACCATAGCATCTCCCAATATTGAGGTGGCAAAGTCATTTGCTAATTTACTGAATTGCCGGTTTTTACAGGCTAATGCGATCGCTGATTTATATGGTGTGGAGTATTGTGCCGTGATAAAAAATATTATTGCTATCGCCTGTGGGATCACTAGAGGCCTTGGATTTGGGGATAATTTTCAAGCGGTATTGGTCAGTAATGCCATGCAAGAAATCAAAATATTTTTAGATGAAATCTATCCCAAAGAGAATCGAGATTTAAATAATTCTGGGTATTTAGGAGATCTTTTGGTGACCGCCTATTCACAATTCTCTCGAAATAGAACTTTTGGCAATATGATTGGCAGAGGTTATTCGGTAAAATCCGCTCAAATAGAGATGAATATGATTGCCGAAGGATATTATGCGGTTCGTAGTATTTACTTGATTTCAAAACAGCATCAAATTAAATTACCGATCATCGACGCGGTCTACCACATCGTCTATGAAAAAACAAATCCTTTAATCGAGATGAACACCTTAAAAGGATACCTTAAATAATAAAAGACCGAATTAATTCCGCGGTTTTTGCGAGAGACTCTGGGCTCAACTTCAATTTTTCTTGAGAAAAATTAATATCTAACATTCTATTTAAAGGAACTAAATGCACATGGGCATGAGGCACTTCTAAGCCGATGACCGCCACACCAATGCGCTTACACGGGATTGCCTTTTTGATCGCGGGAGCAATACGCTGAGCAAATTTCATTAAACCGGCTAATACCTCTGGGTCCAAGTCGAAAATATAATCGATTTCTTGTTTTGGGATCACCAAAGTATGGCCTTCAACCAAAGGCATCACGTCTAAGAAGGCTAAAAATTGATCGTCTTCGGCAATCTTATGGCAAGGAATTTCGCCTTGAACAATTTTAGAAAAAATAGAGCTCATCGTTAATCAATACGTCTTAAATTACACTTAGAAACAGGCTTAATAATCAATGGCACTTTTTCTAATTTTACGGCATCGCTATCTAAGCCGAACCACTTGTCTTCCGAAGGAGTAAACTGTTTGACAAAGAAATAAGCCTTCATCACCATTCGGTCTAAAAGTGGCAATTCATTATCATAGGACAAGAATTTTTCAAGCACGACAAATCTGAAGTCGCCAATGACATTTTGTTCATTCAATGATTTATATCGAGAAGTGATGTCGACCTCGCCTCTAGAAACCATCTCCTCCACCACTTTTCTGAAGTATAAATTGATCCTTTGCTCCACTCGGAAACCTAATTTAAAATTAACTTTGATAATATCATCCTTCTCAATCACGGTTACTTTATAATCCATGGTATATGGCTCATCCAAGGTATCTACGTGAACAAACCAATAAATATCGGCCTTTTTGGGTCGACGCTGAAAAATGGAATAAATGATTTTTGATTCAATATCGGTGACCCTTCCTGCATTGGACATAAAAACTAAATGCGTGGCATATTTTGGGATAGTGTCATCATTACTTAAGTCCTTAAGCGGCTCAATATATTCTGACAAAGGCTCGTATTCGGTCAATTTATTTTTAATTCGAGAAGCTCTAAACCAAATCCACATGACCAAGATAATCACACCCGCAATGAAAAGGGACACATAACCTCCATGGGTAAATTTCTGTAAATTGGCCACCAAGAAAGATCCTTCTAATGAGATATAAACCACTAAAAAAAGGAGTACCCACCACATATCCACCTTCTTGATGTGCAGGTAATAAGCCATTAACATGGTAGTCATCAACATAGTTAAAGTAATCGCCAAACCATAAGCGGCCTCCATATTGGTTGACTCTTTAAACCATAATACAACTCCTACACAACCCATCCACAATAAAATATTGATGGATGGCACATATAATTGGCCCTTTTGATCTGATGGATAAACTAAGCGAACTTTTGGCCAAAAATTAAGCCGAATAGCCTCTGAAATCAAGGTAAAGGAACCAGAAATTAATGCCTGACTAGCAATTACTGCAGCGGCCGTAGCAACCATAATTCCGGAAAATAAAAATTCGCGCGGAAGTAATTCAAATATAGGTTTGCGTCCATCCAAGGTCATTCCTTGATGCGCTAAAAGCCATGCCCCTTGTCCAAAATATTGAAGTAGTAAAGTGATTTTGACAAAAATCCAACTGACCCGAATATTTCCTCGGCCGCAATGACCCAGGTCAGAGTAAAGCGCTTCCGCCCCTGTGGTACATAAAAATACCGCGCCTAAGGCCCAAAATCCTGCACTTCCTGCTTGGTGTGTCGTCAACAATTCCCAAGCATACACAGGAGAAATGGCCCGCAAAATAGACCAATCATTTTGTATCCAAATGATTCCAAAAAGTCCGAGCATAGAAAACCACAACAACATAATCGGTCCAAATAATTTACCGACCACCTTCGTTCCAAAAATTTGAAAAATAAAGAGAATGGTCAAAATAAATATGACTAATGGAACCGTATTGGTAACGAAAGGAGTTCCGTCTGGATGATGAAGCATACGTAAACCTTCCACCGCTGAAGCGACTGAAATAGGTGGCGTGATAATTCCATCCGCTAGCAATGCCGCCCCGCCAATAATAGCCGGCAAAGTCAACCATTTTGCGTGACGTCTTACTAACGCAAAAAGGGCAAAAATTCCGCCCTCACCTTTGTTATCTGCACGAAGAATTAATATGACATATTTAAGAGTCGTCTGTAATGTCAAGGTCCAAAAAATACAGGACAAACCTCCTAAAACCGTCAAGGAATTGATGGGTTCATCCCCAATAACCGCTTGCATTACATAGAGAGGGGAAGTACCAATATCTCCATAAATGATGCCCATAGCTACTAAAAGTCCAGCGGCTGTGAATTTATTCTTGTGTTTTTGTTCCATTATAAAAAATAGCGTAGTAAAATTTTATCCAAGTCGGCATTAATTATGATTAGAGTACAAATTTTGCGAAAAATTGTACTATTTATGGTTCATTAATTTAAATATTTCAAGAAACGGAGGCAAATATACCTTCAATTTTGATATTTCAAATGGTGTTTTGATTTTTTATTGCGTTTGATGAGATAAGAGGCTGTAGGCCAATAACTTATTGAATGAAATAATAGCCAAAAATTATGTCCATTTCATCTTCAGAGGTCAATCCAAAACTCAAAGTCTTATTGGTGTTGTTTACATAAGTAACCACGGAAGTCAATCCTTCCCCTTCTTTCAGAGCTATCGGCTTTGCATAATTGATAACTTTAGGGTGAGCCCAGTCGTTGTCTTCGTAAATAACTTCCCCATCACGAGTGCCCCCCTTGATTTTAATTTGGAACAATTTACCCCTTTCATGTGTATGCGAAGTAAGCGATACAATCATGACCGATTTGCCAGAGCCTTTAACAAAGCCATCAAAATTGAAAAAGTCCTTTGTGATAATAGTGGTTTGATTGGCGGGAAGTGAAAAACTAGAGTTATTAAAATCAATCATACTAACCACATTTTTTACCTGTGATAGAGGAATGGTATACAGATTTACATAATTTTCTCCATATAAGTTGTCCTTCGTTTTGTTGAAATAATGAGGATTTAAGTCTACCGAGCTATAGGCTGGAAGTTTTAAAGCCGTCCCTTCTGGAAAAGAATAGTCTGAATTTGGATCCGTACCCCCACCTAAAAAAATATGATTTGACATCTGCAATACGGTGTTAATATTGAGTGAATTATCCGTATTCCTCAAATCTCTCAGTTCATCCAAATTGGGCAAAAGAAGTTTGGATCTGAAATCATACACGACTAAATGATGGCTATTTGCTCTCGATTTAAGTTTAATGCGAGACACATAAATGGCATCAGTGTTATTCAAAGGCCTACGAACAAAAACCTCCCGTTCAAAATTGGGTGGAACAATGAATCGATCCACTTTCAATTGAAAGCCGGTCTTTCCCTCTTTTACCGGGGAATCTAAGGCTGAAAAATCAGTGGACTCAGTGAAACTAGGTGTGGTATCATCTAATAATTTAGCATCGACGACTTCTCCTTTATCGGGTGCTCCTGCTTCAATCCATTTTTGCACGAAATCTAATTGGCCTTTGCTCACGGCTTTCCCTCCCAAAGGCATAGGAGCCCCATAATTAGCCGTCACATGATGACTTAAATCCCAATTTAACTTATGAAATAAAAGACTTTCAGCCGATGAGAATTTCTTAACTCTTTGTAATTTATTGGCCATGGCCACCGAATTTCTAGGGCTAACGCCAATTAAATTTCCGTAAGCAAGCCCTTTGGCCAATACTAAACCATGTTGGACATAAGAAGCATCTTGGACCGATAAATGACATCCCGAGGTAGCGCAACTGGGAGTTAATAATTTATCTTGCAATAAGTCAAACGAGTTAATAGTCGCTGTCTGAGAAATGGGACTTGCGGGCAGATCAACTGAAGATTTACTACAAGCGAGTAAACTTAAGGAGACAAAAATAGGAAAGCATGTATTTTTCATTTCAAAGAATATTGATCGAAAGATTCTCCTGGTATTATTTTTAAAACTTGTGCTAAAACTAATAAAATTAATTTCCTAGATGCAATCCAAGCGGGTAATTTATTTAATAAGGCAAATTCTTCTAAGGTTATGGTAGGTGTATTTCGTAAATATTCCATTAACCAACGTTCGGAATCTCCATAGGAAAACTTTATTCCCTCTTGGTTTTCCCGACGTAAAATCTGTTTCATTTCTTTACTCGCCTGCACCGTCCTATCTTTAATCCGAACAAAACACTGCGGATGGGAATCGGTGCTTAGTTGGACAAAGTGCGGTTTATCCACACTTTCAAATACTTGATACACCAAAACGGTTCGTCCATTTTCCAATGAAATTGGGTAAGCGGTATATGAAAAAGCAGGAAAGCAATATTTTTCTATCGCACGCTCTAATAAAAACTGTTCTTCTTCGGCAAACTTGAGGCCATCGATTTGACCATCATCTGACACCCCTAAAAATAAATGTCCTCCATCGGTGTTCGCAAAAGCCACCAATTCCTTGATAATCTTCTCCGGGAACTTAACCTTCATCTTAAATTCAAGTCGCTGACCCTCCCCGTGACGAACCAAATTTTTAAGATTTTTTAAATCTAAAAAATCATTTTCATCCTCGAAATTTGTCGATTCCAATAAAATTTCTGATCCCGATCTCATGCGCTGTTAAACTCTTTTCAATTTACAAAAGTTTTCAAATTAAGCGATTAACGAAAAAATATTTTTGCTTAGTATAGTTATTCAATAGACATTGTGTATTTTTGTGAAAATTTAAAAAATGGAACTTGAATCCTTAGGAAATTCCCTGCTGAATTTGCCATTAGAAGACCGGTTAAGTCTTTTAGCATCTATCTATTCGAAAGATGTCATTGCATTTTCAAGCTCTTTTGGGCAAGAAGATCAGGCGATAACCCATGCAATTGCATCACAAAAATTACCTATAAAAATTTTTACCTTGGACACAGGAAGGCAATTCCAAGAGAGCTATGAGTTGATGGACCTAACGAAAAAAAAATATCAGCTCGACTTAATTACCTATTTTCCTAATCTTGACAAAACTGAAAAATTGGTGCGTGAAAAGGGATTTAACTCTTTTTACTCGTCGGTTGAAAATAGAAAAGAGTGTTGTTTTATTCGTAAAATGGAACCTTTGGTAAGAGCGCTATCGGGAGTCAATATTTGGATTACGGGATTGCGTGCTGAGCAATCTGAAAATAGGGCTAATATGCAGATCGTGGAATGGGATGAGGCTAGAAATTTAATCAAGGTTAACCCCATCATTGATTGGAGTTTTGAAAAATTGAATGCCTACTTAATTGAACATAAAATCCCACAAAACCCATTGCACAAAAAAGGGTTCATATCGATTGGATGCGCCCCATGCACTAGAGCCATAGGACCTGATGAGCACCCGAGAGCGGGGCGCTGGTGGTGGGAAAATTCTCAAAAAGAGTGCGGATTACATGACTAACATAAGAAAATGAGTATAAAAATGTCAGCTATTCACGATAAAATAGGTCAATTCCCGAGAGAACTAGAGGATGAGTCGATTTACATCATGCGCGAAGTGGCCGCCCAATTTGATCGTCCAGCACTGTTATTTTCAGGAGGAAAAGATTCAATTACTTTGGTTCGCTTGGCACAAAAAGCTTTTTTTCCGGGAAAAATCCCTTTTCCATTAGTTCATATCGACACAGGTCATAATTTCCCTGAAACGATTGAATTTAGAGATTGGTTAGCCAAAGAAACGGGGGCCGAACTTATTGTTCGCTACGTTCAAGATTCCATAGACCAAGGAAAAGCTAAGGAAGAAAGCGGAAAATATGCGTCTCGTAACGTATTACAAACGGTTACTTTATTAGATACCATCGAAGAATTTAAATTCGACGCCTGCATCGGTGGGGCAAGACGTGATGAAGAAAAGGCTCGAGCCAAAGAGCGTATATTTTCGGTTCGAGATGATTTTGGCCAATGGGATGCCAAGCGTCAAAGACCTGAATTGTTTGATATGTTGAACGGCCGTATTTCTGTGGGTGAAAATGTGCGCGTTTTCCCCATTTCCAACTGGACAGAATTGGATGTTTGGAACTACATCAAAGAGGAAAAAATGGAAATTCCGAGTATCTATTTTGCTCACCAAAGACAAGTCATTCAACGCGATGGAATGCTCTGGGCAGATTCCGAACATTTGAATAAAGAAGCAGATGAAATTCCATACGAGGCTACGGTTAGATTTAGAACCGTTGGCGACATGACTTGTACCGCTGCAGTTAGTTCACATGCGGTAGACATCGATGTCATTATCGAAGAAATTCTATCCGCAGAAATTTCAGAAAGAGGAGCTCGCATCGATGATAAAAGATCGGAAGCGGCCATGGAGAAAAGAAAACAACAAGGTTATTTTTAATTAAGAGATGGATATTTTACGCATAGCAACGGCAGGTTCAGTGGATGATGGAAAAAGCACATTAATCGGCCGCTTATTGTATGAGACAAATTCGATTACCAAAGATAAAATTGAAGCCCTTGAAAGTGCCTCAAAAAGGAAAGGTTTGAATTTTTTAGACCTTTCATTATTGACAGATGGCCTAATTGCAGAAAGAGAACAAGGCATTACGATCGATGTGGCACATATTTATTTTTCTACGCCGACTAGAAAATACATCATTGCAGATACACCAGGTCATATTGAATATACAAGAAATATGGTCACTGGAGCATCCAATGCAAAGGTTTCTTTGATTTTAGTGGATGCCCGACAAGGCATTGTGGAGCAAACTGCCAGGCATTTGTCCATTGCTTCCTTGCTGAGAATTCCAAAAGTGATTATTTGTGTCAATAAGATGGATTTAGTTCAATATCAAGAATCAAAATTCAATGAAATTCAACATATCTTATCCGAATTAGTGGCTAAAACTACCTTTTCAGGACAGACCGTTTCATATCTTCCTATCTCTTCGTTGTTTGGTCAAAACATCACGAAGAAAGCTACAGAGATGCCATGGTTTAACGGGAATACCCTATTAGAGGATTTAGAAACTTTTGAATTTGCAGAAACATTAGCCCAGGCACCCCCTCGCTTTCCGGTCCAATTTGTCGTTAGACCTATGACGGAAGCTTACCATGATTATAGAGGATATGCGGGTAAAATAAGTTCAGGAACATTTCATGTGGGCGACGAAATTCGTGTTTTACCGACGGGCCAAACTAGTACCATTGCGACAATTGAAAAATTTGAAAATTCAATAGATCATGCCATCGCGGGGGAATCCATCGTCATGACCCTTACGAATGATATTGATATTTCGAGAGGAAATTCCATGGTCTTGGCCTCAGAAACCAACATACCTTCATTAAAAGATTTCTCGGCGCATGTTTGTTGGCTCGACCACCAAGCTCTTATCCCGGGGAAAACCTATCTTTTACAACATGGTATTCATGTCACTAAAGCGAAAATCACTCAAATTATGGAGCGCCTTGATGTAACTCAGCAAACATCGATCACTGAAGTAAGCCAACTAAATTTAAATGAAATCGGGAAGATTTCCTTAAGAACAGCTCAGGCAATTTCTGCTGATGCTTATGCTGAAAATCCATCCAATGGATCTTTTATCTTAATCGATGAATTTTCGAACTCGACGGTGGGCGTTGGATTTGTCGTTTAATTATTCGAATTTTTTGGGCGCATATAAAAACCCAAAGGCCTCCGCTCCTTCTTTGGTGTGAACTTCATGATGCACGTAATGAGCCTTCATAATACGCTTCATGTATTTATTGCTTGCCTTATACTTGATTTTAATTCTGCGATGCACAATGATATCGTGAAATATAAAATAAAATATCCCATACGTTGCAATCCCTAAACCAATCCAAATCAGCGGCCAAAAAGTAGGAAATTCCGCTCCTATTATAATGGTCAAGGTCGATGCAATTCCAAAAACGACGGAAAAAAGGTCATTTTTTTCCAAGACATTTTTATGATGCACATGATGAGATTCGTGCCATCGCCACATAAAGCCATGCATAATGTACTTGTGCGTAAGCCAAGCAAATGCCTCCATTGACAAAAAAGTACCTATCCAAAGTAAAAATGCGATAATTTTCATTGCAAATTAAAACCAAAATTACATGGAATTGTTTTAAAAATCCACCTTCCGCTTTGATTGAAAACAATTATCTTTGTGGGCTTGTTGACATTTGGATTGTAGGCATTTGGCTTACCCAGACACACGCATGAGCATTTGGGCAAGCCAAACGCCTACAAATTAAAATTACTTTATGATTGACAAAAAATACGCTCCGCAGGAAATAGAGCAAAAATGGTATGCTTATTGGCTCGAAAATAAATTATTTTCTTCTAAACCTCATCCAGAGAAAGAGGCCTATACCATTGTGATTCCACCACCCAATGTCACGGGTGTTTTGCATATGGGTCACATGCTCAATAATACAATCCAAGACGTATTGATCAGAAAAGCGCGAATGGAAGGCAAAGAGGCTTGTTGGGTCCCCGGAACCGACCACGCTTCGATCGCCACTGAAGCAAAGGTGGTTGCCATGTTGAAAGAAAAAGGCATAGAAAAAAAAGACATTTCTAGAGAAGAATTTTTAGCTCATGCCTTTGAATGGAAAGAAAAATATGGGGGGATTATTTTAGACCAATTGAAAAAAATAGGTGCCTCGTGTGACTGGGATAGAACTCGATTCACGATGGAGCCTTCCCTTTATCAAGCGGTCATCGACACCTTTGTGCGTCTTTACAATAAGGGTTTGATCTACAGAGGAGTTCGAATGGTCAACTGGGATCCGGCGGGTAAAACAGCTGTTTCAGACGAAGAAGTAATTCATAAAGACGTGCAAGCGAAATTATACCACATCCAATATCCATTTGTGGATGGATCAGGGTATGTAACGATTGCCACCACTAGGCCAGAAACCATTATGGCCGATGCGGCGATTTGTGTTAATCCTTTGGATGAGCGGTATATAAAGCTTCATGGTAAAAAAGTTTTAATCCCCTTAATTAACCGAGAAATAAGCATCATCGCCGATGAATATGTGAGTTTAGATTTTGGTACCGGTTGTTTAAAAGTTACTCCTGCGCATGATTTAAACGATTATGAACTAGGGATCAAGCATAAATTACCTGTGATTGATTTACTCAATGACGATGGCACTTTAAATGAAAAAGCCGTACTTTTTGTCGGATTAGATCGTTTCGAAGCACGAAAAAGAATTGTTAAACAATTGGCCCAAGAAGGATTTTTGGTTAAAACAGATGAATATAAATCGACTGTAGGCACCTCCGAAAGAACAGGGTCCGTGATTGAACCTAGGCTATCCTTGCAGTGGTTTTTGAAAATGGAAGATTTAGCCAAACCGGCTTTGGAGCATGTCATGAACGATGATATACAGTTACATCCGGCCAAGTTCAAAAATACGTACCGATCTTGGATGGAAAATGTCCATGATTGGTGTATATCAAGGCAGTTGTGGTGGGGCCAACAAATTCCCGCCTTTTACATGGAGGATGGCACCTTAATCGTGGCCAAAGACAAGAAGGAAGCCTTAAAAATTGCCCGCGAAAAATATCAGTTATATGCTTTAGTAGAAGATGATTTAACACAAGATCCTGACGTATTGGATACTTGGTTTTCCTCATGGTTATGGCCTATCTCCGTTTTTGACGGAATAGAAAATCCTGATAATGAAGAGATTAAGTATTATTATCCTACAAACGACTTAGTTACGGGGCCCGATATCCTATTTTTCTGGGTAGCGAGAATGATCATGGCGGGCTATGAATGGAGAGGTGAATTACCATTTAATAATGTGTATTTAACTGGAATTGTCAGGGATAAGCAAGGGCGTAAAATGTCTAAATCTTTAGGAAATTCCCCAGATCCTTTAGAGTTAATCGAGCGATTTGGCGCTGATGGAGTACGGTCAGGACTCTTGTTTTCAGCACCGGCGGGGAATGATTTATTATTTGACGAAAAACTTTGTGAACAAGGCCGTAATTTTTCTAACAAAATTTGGAATGCATTCCGACTTTTAAAAGGCTTAGAAGTTGTCGAAGGGGAATCTTTACCGGAGCATTTACTGGCAACGGAATGGCTGACGGCCCGAATTTCATTAACCATCACAGAGGTTCAAGAGCACTTTAGTAAATTCAGAATTTCGGATGCGCTTTTAAGTGTATATAATTTGGTTTGGGATGACTTTTGTGGCAAGTACTTGGAGATCATTAAACCTGCTTATCAGACTCCAATACATGCCGATACGTTGAAGGATGCATTCCAAATTTTTGACCAATTAATGAGACTGCTGCATCCATACATGCCATTTATTACGGAGGAAATATGGCAAGTGATCGATGTGCGAGATGCCAATACAAGTATCTGTAAAGCGCCATTCCCACAATCAATGAAAGTAAATACCGCTTTAATCCAGCAATTTGATACGATTTTTGAGGTGGTAACTAAGATCAGGGAAATCAGAAATTCAAAGCAAATATCTCCTAAATTAGCCTTATCCTTAGAAATAAAAACGGGCGATAGCTCGTACTTTGACCATTTAAAAGCAATCCTTTCCAAATTGGCCAATTTAGAATCCATTGTATATGTAGACCAAGCGAATCCAGAGGCCCAAACATTTGTGGTTCGTTCAGATCAGTTTTTTGTCCCCATGCAAAAAGAGGAAAATCAAGATGAATTAAAGGAAGAATCTGAAAAGGAATTATCGTACTTAGAAGGATTTAAAAAGTCGGTCGAAGCGAAACTAGCCAATGAAAAGTTTGTGCAAAATGCAAAACCGGATTTGGTGGAACGTGAAAAACAAAAATTATCAGATACCGAGAACAAAATAAAATCACTCAACGAGATTTTAGCTAGATTCAATTAATGAGACGTATTTATATACTCCTTTTTACAATTTTAACCCTTGTGACTTGCGGGCCTAAGAAGTCCAAAGAAGCAGAATTACCTAAAATCCAATTGGATTTTATTCGATTTGACCGCATGCTGGCTGAGGCAAAAAGCATTAGGGAAATAGATAGTCTGTTGAAAAAAAATCCAGAAATCACGGTTGCTTACTTTCATTGTACCCCCCACAAAATTCCATCTCTAGCCAAAGATTTATTTTCATTATATCAAAACCCTGAGCTACGAAGCTTTTATGAGCAAAGCCAGAAACCTGAATTTTTTGGAGGGAATCAATTAGAAATTGATTTGAAAATAGCCTTTCAAGAAATCCACAATCAATTTCCTCAAGCAAAAGTGCCTAAAATAAGAACGATTTTTTCTGGATTTGGTGGAATTGGGAGTGAGTTTACGGTCCAACATCTTTATGTGACTGACACATTGATCGTAGTGGGATTAGATTTTTTTATGGGAAAGAAAGGCAAGTATCAGCCACCAAATGTATATGAATATCAGATGCGTAGATTAGAACCAAAGGCGCTTGTGGGACAAATCGTATTGCAATATTCCGCATTTTTCAATCAGCAAGATTCGGAAGATCATACCTTATTAAGTGATATGATTTGGTACGGAAAGGGATTTGTGTTTACGAAGAAAATCTTGCCTGCTTTGCCTGATAGTCTTTTGTTTGGGTATACAGCTAAAGAGTTAGCAGAGACGGAGGCTTTTCAATCAGAGGTTTGGGAACATTTCATCGACAAATCTTTGTTGTTCAAGAAAGAGGAATATATCAAAGCTAAGTATGTTGGCGAACGACCTAAAACACCGGAAATAGGTCCTGAATGTCCAGGATCCATCGGAAGATGGCTGGGCTGGCGTATCGTAGATTTATATGAAAAACAAAATAGTAAGATAAGCTTACCTAATTTAATGGCTAATAAAGAGGCCAATAAGATTTTTTTAGCTTCAGGATACCGAGGCAAATTGTAAATAAAGCATGGCAAAAAGACACGAAAAATTTGGAGCGGGGGTTGATCCTAAAGATTCAGTAAAGGTGACAAAAAAAAACATTTCGAAGGCAATTAAGATTTTTCGATTTGTCATTCCGTACAAATGGACATTTGTATTGGGCATGGTCTTCCTATTGCTATCCAATTTGACCACACTTAGTTTTCCATTGTTGATCGGCGAAATGACGAAAGTAATTGAGGGGAAATCAAAATTTCAGATAAATGAGGTTACGCTATTTTTCTTTGCCATTTTAATCATTCAGTCCATCCTTTCGTTTTTTAGAATTTACACCTTTGCACAAGTATCTGAAAAAGCCATGCGGGATGTGCGGCAGACCTTGTATGCCAAAATCATCACGCTACCCATTTTTCATTTTGAAAAAAGGCGTGTCGGAGAGTTAATGAGCCGCATCACATCCGATATAACCCAATTGCAAGATGTGTTATCGATTACCTTAGCTGAATTTTTTAGGCAAATATTTACCTTAGTAGGTGGAGTCGCCTTGATTACTTATTTGTCCTGGAAGTTGACACTCTTCATGCTAGCCACCTTCCCTTTACTAGTTATTTCAGCGATCGTCTTCGGGAAGTTCATTCGTAAAATTTCCAAAAAGGCACAAGATGAATTAGCGAATACCAACATCATTGTTGAGGAAACTTTTCAATCCATTCAGGCAGTAAAGTCATTTACTAATGAAAAATATGAGGTAAATCGATATACAAATTCACTCAACAAAGTGGTTAATGAAGCTTTGAAAGCTGCGACCCTTCGAGGAGGTTTTGTTAGCTTTATCATTTTTGCTTTGTTTGGAGGGATTGTTGGCGTAGTTTGGTACGGGGCCCAACTAGTCGCCCAGGGAGATTTGATATTAGCTGATTTGTTGACTTTCATTTTTTATACGGCCTTCATTGGTGGGTCAGTGGGTGGTTTAGGTGACATCTATGCGCAATTACAAAAGACGATAGGCGCCTCGGATCGCATCCTTGAAATATTAGGGGATCCTTCAGAGGTGGATATTCATGAAAAGGAAACAAATACCCCACATTCTTTTGGTGCTATCGACCTTCAAGATATTCATTTTTCATATCCTAGCAGGCCGAGTGTCGAGATATTAAAGGGGATTAGTTTTACCATTGAGCCAGGTCAAAAAATAGCTATCGTGGGGACTTCAGGAACTGGAAAATCGACATTAGCCCAATTGATGATGCGATTTTATGAACCGAGCCAGGGTAAAATTAGGATGGGCGATTATAACATCCAAGATATGCCTGTGGGCGATTGGCGAAAAATGGTGGCCCTAGTGCCTCAGGAAGTCTTGTTATTTGGAGGGAGCATCCGCGAAAATATTGCTTATGGAAAACCTGGAGCAACTGAGCTAGAAATCCAACAAGCAGCAGAGCAGGCGTATGCCAAAGAGTTCATCGAATCATTTCCGGAAAAATGGGATACGCTTGTAGGCGAGCGGGGTGTAAAACTTTCAGGTGGCCAAAGGCAACGTATTGCTATAGCCCGTGCTATTTTAAAAAACCCGAAATTTTTAATTTTAGATGAGGCCACTAGTGCCCTTGATTCTGAATCAGAAAAGTGGGTGCAATCAGCATTAGAAGAATTAATGAAAAATAGGACTAGTTTGATTATCGCACATCGCTTATCGACGATCAGGTCAGCTGATAAAATTATTGTGATGGAATCAGGTAAGATTGTCGAAATGGATTCACATGAGAATTTGATGGCAAAAAAACAGGGGGTTTATCAAAAAATGGTCAAATTGCAAACTGAAAATTTATAATTGCTACCCTTGGAACCATTAGAACTTCATTTAACGGATTTCAATTTAAGACCTACTGCGTGCAGAATTGAGGTATTAAAGGCATTTGAAGGAGTAGGGTTTGCCTTGAGCCAAGGAGATATTGAGTTAAAATTACAAGCGGTTTTTGACCGAGTGACGATTTACAGAACGCTCAAAACTTTTTTAATCAAGGGATTAATCCATAAAGTTTTAGATGATCAAGGCGGTGCAAAATATGCCCTTTGTAAAGATTTATGTCATCAGGGGGAACATGTTCATCAGCATGATCACGTACATTTCAAATGCAATGAATGCGGTCAAACAACCTGTTTGGAACATGTCATCATCCCCAAAATTCAATTGCCTGAGCGATTCTTAAAGCAAGAAAGCAATTTACTTATCCAGGGAGTTTGCCAGGAATGCAACCTAGCCTAAAATTTTAAAAATTCTTTGATGGCATTGATAGCCACCGCATTAATCATGTACCTTTTTTGTCTTCGATCTAAGTCTGAATCTTGCCGTTGGATCGTGTCTGAACAATGGGTTATAAAGGCTAATCTAGCATTAGCTTCTTTAATAATAGCACTTCTTTTATAGCGTTGAGCATCCTGAGCTAAGGTATTTAAACCCAAAATGACATTCATCTCTTCCACATCAATTCCACCCGTTAGATAGGTTTCTACTAGTCTATTTAATAACGTGATGGCAGATTCAATCACCAATTTATCCGACGAAATAAATTGATTCGTGTAAGATAATCGTTTAAAAAATACTGATTTCCCTTTTTTGACGGCCAACCAAATTAGCATTGAAATGAAAAGTATTGATAACAATCCTATGAATATTTCTGACTGATACCAAATATTAACATCGATATAACCTAGGCTAGTTGCTTGGGAAAATAAAGCATCTACATTAACCAATTGTATTTCTTCGAATACATTATTTTCACTTTGATTGGGCCTAATATTAAGAATAAGGTCATGATTTCTCACGACAAGATTAATCGTGCTTGTTGACGCATCAATCTGAAATTTAGACAATTTAGTTGCATCCTCCCTGAGGCTAATAAATTCTAACGTATAGGGATTAATTGCATAATATTTAAAAGAGCCAGTGAATGCTTTTGGTGGTAAAATAAAATATTTTCCTGTAAAATAACTACCTATGTGAGGCTGAGGGGTTTCTTTATTGAACAGCTCTATAAATTCTTTGGAATATACGGTTCCTATTTGCGACCATTGACGTGTTTTAAATGAAAAAGAATAAATCGTTTTATCACGATAAAAGGCCCCATTATTTAAATTAATATCGTGCGAATAATTCATAAAAGTGATCAGCTCATCTTTTTCGGGCAGATAAGCGGTAAAACCTCCATAAATACCAAAGGGAGGGGTTCCCGTAGAAGAATATGCCTCCCACTCCTTGCTTTTTTCATCAAAAAAGATGACGTGATTGTTGGTGCGCCAAAAACCATATCCCCCGACTGAATGAAGCACCCCATTGCGAAAAAACCGATATGCATGGCAATTATCCCCTCGATAAAAAGTTTGATCCAATCGATCAAAAACCATGGTTTTTAAGTCCAATACATAAAATTGATTGGTGCAGTTGGCACTAAAATAAACCTTATCGGGATTAAGAGAAGGAATATTTTGAATATTTATATTTTTGGGAATATTAATTAATGTAGAACTATCAAATAGAATGGCCTTGATGGGCACCCATTTTCTATTACCTTCATATCTATCTAAATATTTAGTTTGGGTATTTATCCGATAAGCTTTTTGATCTTTGTGTTGGAGAAAATAATAGAAATCGGCCCGAGTTTGCATTCCGATTTGGAGCAAAAGCAAAAGCAACAACACGCGTCTAATACCTTTTCCCATAAAACAAAACCAATAAATATTAACGTGAGTCTGTCCCTTATCCTAAGCTACTGCATAGGAATTTGATTAAACTCAACAGATGATTTTTTCGCATCTTTAAATGCTGCTTTCGGTTTTATACTTAGGATTTGGAATAACTCTTGGTCTGATTTAGCATTTGGATTGGGCGTTGTCAATAACACATCGCCTGAAAAAATGGAATTTGCGCCGGCCATAAAACAAAAAGCCTGCCCCTCATAATTTAATTCTAATCGGCCAGCAGATAATCTCACCGCTGATTTTGGCATCATGATTCGTGCCGTGGCAATCACTCGAACTAAATCCCAAACAGAGGCTGTTTTTTGGTTTTCAAAAGGGGTTCCTTCTACGGGAACTAGATTATTTACTGGAACGGATTCTGGATGCTCAGGAAGATTAGCCAATGTTAATAGCATGCCTATTCGATCGTCAGTAGATTCACCCATGCCGATGATACCCCCTGAACAAACAGACAGTTTCGCTTTTCGAACATTGCCTAGTGTTTCCAATCGATCATTATAGGTTCTTGTCGAAATAACATCGTCGTAATATTCTTCGCTGGTATCTATATTGTGATTATACGCATACAAACCTGCCTCTTTTAATTTCTCAGCCTGCTGCTCTGTCAGCATACCTAAGGTGCAGCAAACTTCCATGCCAAGAGAATTAACGCCTTTGACCATATCTAATACGCGGTCAAAATCTTTATTGTCACGCACCTCGCGCCAAGCGGCTCCCATACAAAAGCGGGAACTCCCACTGTCTTTAGCGCGAACCGCAGCTTGAATCACCTCCTCATAAGGCAATAACTTCTGAACTTTCACATTGGTATGATAACGAGCGGCTTGCGAACAATAAGAACAATCTTCAGGGCAGCCTCCGGTTTTTATAGAAAGTAACGTACTAATTTGAACCTCGTTTGGATCATGAAATTGGCGATGCACAGTAGCAGCCTGATAGACTAAATCTAAAAATGGCTGGTTAAATATCTCCTCAACTTCTTTGCGTGTCCAATTAGTACGAATCATATGATCAAAATTTAACAAATATAAACGCTTAGATTAAGAATCCATAGAAAATCTATTCAAATTCCATCAAATAAGGCATTAAGGCAAGATAACCTTCTCTTTTCTTCCAACGTTCTAGCTCCAAAATTGACTTAGCCCAAGGCAAATTCATGGATGCAAATTTCTGAGAGATAGAGCTTTCGGACATCGCGGAGGATATCAATTGGTCTAAAAACGATTTTGTTTTCGGATAAACGACTACTTTATAAGCCCCTGGCTTTAATTTTCCTTTTTTTGCCGCTATTTCAATGGCCACATCTAAACCACCCAACTCATCTACTAAGCCGATTTCTTTGGCTTGAATTCCAGTCCAAACTCGGCCTCCTGCTAAAGATTTCAATTTATCAATACTCATTCTTCTACCCGAAGCGGCTTTTGACGTAAAAGTTTCATATCCTTGGTTCACCATATTTTGAATCACTGATTTTTGAAATTCTGTCAACTCACCCATGGAATTCATGAAATTTGAGTTCGCATGTGTATTAACATAGTCTTGTGTAATTCCAATCTTATTGCTTAAAAAACGGTCTATGTTTAGCCATTGAGCAAAAATGCCAATCGATCCTGTGACCGTAGTGGGTTGAGCTACAATTGTATTTGTTCCCATCGCCATGTAGTAGCCCCCTGATGCCGCGTAGTCCGACATAGACGCTACGATAGGTTTTACTTTTTTGGCTAACTCGATTTCACGCCACATCACATCAGAAGCCAGGGAAGATCCACCGGGGGAATCGATACGAAGAACGATCGCTTTAATGGATTTATTATCCCGCAATTTCCGTAATTCCTTCACAAAATCATCTGAACCAATATTATCGTCACCCCCTTTTGTTCCTACGATTTCCCCTTCGGCAACTAAAACTCCAATTTTATCCGTTCCTTCCACAGCCTTAATTGGATTTTTTGCTTTCAGGTAATCAGCCAGTTTTACAAACGTCAGCTCACTTTTACCTTTTATTTTAACCGCTGATTTTAATAGTGATTCAAATTGATCCCAATACCCTAATTTAATCATTCCCAACTTTTCTGCTTTTACCGGATTCATGGCCAAAAGGCTGTCGGCAATTTGATTCAGTTTATTGGCCGGGATTTTTTTACTTAATGAAATTTTTGAAAACACTTCCCTGTTGATCGAGCTAATAAACGATTGCGTTTGCATTCTATTTTCCGGACTCATATTTTCACGGATAAAAGGCTCTACGGCGGATTTGTATTGCCCTACTCTAAAAACTAATGGCTCAATTTCCAATTTATCAAATGCCTTTTTATAAAACATATATTGAACACTAATTCCGTTAAAATCAAGCAAGCCAGAAGGATTTAAATAGGCCTCATCAGCAACGGACGCAATATAATACGCCTTTTCAGAATACGAATTAGCATAGGCATAAATGAATTTTCCTGAACTTTTGAATTTTTCTAAGGCATTTCTAATTTCAGTTAACTTAGCATAACCAGCCATGGGGAAATTCACATCCAGGTAAATTCCTTTAACGTTATTATCTATACGTGCACGCTCCAACGCTGATAAAATTTGGATCAATCCAATTTTTTCGGTGCTATCAAAAAATGGATTGGGAATTGTTGCGAATGGATTATCGTCTTCTGTACTTGCATTTTCAACGATAGGACGATTTAAATCCAATTTAAGAATTGAATTTTCTTTTACTTCAAATTCTGATTCGCCTCCGCTCATGGCTATACCAATGCCTACAATAATCAGTAAACTGATGATTAGAAAAAGAAATAAGCCCATTAGGGTTGCAAGCGTGTATTTAAAAAATTGCCACATAAAGTTCTATCATGATTAAAAGAATAATTTGAGATTTATATTTAACAAGTCAATCAAAATTATGTTCAATGGATAAAATTCCAAAATGAAGGGTAAAATTACCCAAAGTTGACCCGATAATCTTCTCTAGCCTGTAGAATTACTTCGTGGGCTATTTCTCGGCCGTACACTTCGTCGATGTCCACTGAACTTGAACTACTTTCACCAGGTAACATTTTATAAGTCCAAAAATAATGCCTCAGTCTCTGAGAGATATCCTTAGGAGCATCTGTAATATCTCGCCATTTTCCATAAATCGGATCGTCTTTTAAGATGGCTATTATTTTATCATCGGCCTCGCCATGGTCTATCATGCGAATTCCGCCTATGGGAATTGCCTGACATAAAATATCACCGTGCGTTATTGCCCGTTCGGAAAGTACCAAAATATCAAGCGGATCCCCGTCACCTTTTATAATTTCTTTACCTGAGTATTTTTTAGCTAATTTGGCGATTCCATCAGCACAATACGTTTGGGGCAAAAAACCGTATAATGCTGGAACAATATTGGAAAATTTCTGCGGTCGGTCTATTTTTAGATATCCCGATTCCTTATCAATTTCATATTTCACCGTATCGGTAGGGACGATTTCGATAAAGGCCGTGACCAATTCAGGCATTTGTGCGCCAATTTGTATACCGTGCCAAGGATGAGCTTTAAAGATATTTCTGTTCATATAATTGTTGAAACTCGATTAGGTCCTAGGCACGAAAATTACAAAAAATGCCCGCACATAAACTAAAGAACCCTTAGCAAATAGGTGAATTCTAGGGAAATTAGTTAAATTTGTGGTTTGAATTTTTTCCATTATGATATATCCCATCGTCCCTTATGGCGATCCTGTGTTAAGAAAAGTGGCCAAGCCTATACAACTAGGAAGTATCGATTTGCTTAAGCTGTCGGAAGATATGTTTGAAACGATGTATGCGGCGAGCGGTGTAGGGTTAGCCGCCCCGCAGATAGGCCTGAATATCCGACTTTTTGTTGTGGATGGAAGGCCTATGAATGAGGATGAAGATGAGGAAGAAAAAGATCCTTCCCTAGTGAATTTCAAAAAGGTTTTTGTGAATGCCCACATTTTAGATGAAACTGGAGAAGAATGGGGTTTTGAAGAAGGTTGTTTGTCTATTCCAGGAATTAGAGGAGAAGTTTTTAGGCCTGAATATGTCAAAATTCATTATTGGGACGAGCATGGCGAAGAGCATGAAGACGTTTTTGAGGGATTTGCGGCAAGAATTATTCAACATGAATATGATCATATTGAAGGAATACTTTTTACAGATCATTTAAATGTCGTCAAAAAAAGGATGATTAAAAGCAAATTAGGTGAAATTAGCCGCGGAAAAGTTTCAGTGGATTATAAAATGAAACTTTCTCGATAAAATTAGATATGAAGATTTCTTTAAATTGGTTACGAGATTTTATAGACATTTCTAAATTGCCTCAAAAAGGTGATGCAGAAGAATTAGACGTCTTATTGACAAATACGGGATTAGAGGTGGAGAGTATTGAAAGGCATGAAAAAATCCCAGGAGGTTTAAAAGGATTTGTGGTCGCTGAGGTTTTGACCTGTGAGAAATTTGAAGTAAAAGACAAAGTGCTAAGTCTAACGACAGTAGACGCAGGATTAGCAGAAATTTTAACCATAGTATGTGGAGCGGCAAATGTGGCGGCGGGCCAAAAAGTAATCGTGGCAACTCCAGGAACTACTTTATATGACTCAGAAGGCAAAGCCTTGTTTACTATAGAAAAGCGAAAAGTGTATGGCCAACCCTCAGAAGGGATGATTTGTGCGGAGGATGAAATAGGGATTGGAACCTCGCATGATGGGATTTTAGTCATAGACACTGATTTGGCTAATGGAACGTCGGCGGCCAATTACTTTAATCTATCGGCCGATTTAGTGTTGGAAATTGGTTTAACCCCGAATCGAGCCGATGCGGCATCACATTGGGGGGTGGCGCGAGACCTGAAAGCGGTTACTGGATTGCCTATCGAATTACCTTCAGTAGATTCCTTAACCATTGCCCAAACCAATTTGCCTATTGAAATAAGCATTCAAGACAAGGGATGTGCTCGTTTTTGTGGCGTAAGCATCGATGGAATACGGGTCAAACCTTCTCCTGAGTGGTTACAAGAGCGTTTAACTGCGATTGGCTTAAGGCCGATTAATAACATTGTTGACATCACTAATTTTATTTGCCATGGTTTGGGCCAACCGATGCACGCCTATGACTGGCATCAAATAAATGGGCGTTTATTGGAAGTTAAAACGTTAGCTTCTGGAACCATCTTTAAAACCTTGGATGGCGTAGAACGGAAATTAAATGGGGAAGAATTAATGATCTGTGACGGTTCTGGTGCGATAGGCTTAGCGGGAATTATGGGTGGGGCAAATTCAAGTATTCAGGATTCAACAACCCGAATTTTCTTGGAAGTAGCACATTTTGCGCCGGAAAGAATCCGAAAAGCAGCCCAATTTCATGGCTTAAAGACGGATGCCTCATTCAGGTTTGAAAGAGGAACCGATGTAGAAGCCAAGTTTTTTGCGCTTAAATATGCGACAAAACTTATCCTAGAATTAGCTGGAGGATCTATTTCCGCTAATTGGGTCGATCATTATCCAGAAAAAAATGTGCCGGTTCAAATCCCTGTTAGCTATAAGCGTATACACCAATTGATGGGAATTGAATTGAGTGAAAAGCGAGTTCAAGAGATACTTTTAGCCTTAGATTTCACACTAATGGATTTGAATCCGGAAGGATTTACGGCGATTGCTCCCGCATATCGAGTGGATGTAACGCGAGAGGCTGATTTAATTGAGGAACTTCTACGAATTCATGGATTAGACAATATTCCCCTTTCAGAAAATCTAGGGGCTAGTTTCATTTCCGAATTCCCTTTATTGGATAAAGAAAAAACACAGCAACAAGTGGGCCTTAGCTTAGCGGCTAAAGGATTTCATGAAATTATCACCAATTCACTGACTAAATCCAGTCACCATGAATTAATCCAACAAGATTTAACATTCGAATCTGTTGAGATATTAAATCGACTTTCCGAAGATTTAGGCGTGATGCGCCAGCATTCCATATTTTCAGGTTTAGAGGTTTTAGCGTACAATATCAATCGCCGACAAAAAGATTTAAAGTTATTTGAGTTTGGGAAAACGTATCATAAAAAAGCCAGTAAATACATCGAAAAAAGGCATTTATCTTTATATCTAACTGGTCTGCAAGCCGGGGAAACTTGGAGTACTTCCTCAAAAAAATCAGAATTTCATCATTTATTTTCAACAGTCATCGCCCTGATGAAATTCATGGGGGTTAAAGATTTTGAAACATCTCCATTAGAAGGATCATCTATTTTTGCATATGGGTTACGAATAACTGTAAATAAAAAAATGTGCCTAGAGTTAGGGATGATTCAACCCAATTTAGCGCAAAAATTCGATGTCAAACAAGAGGTATATTTTGCAGATTTTGATTGGGATTATTGGGTTAAACAAGAAAAAGTTGATTTTGTCTATCAGGAAATATCAAAATTTCCAGAAGTCCGCAGAGATTTGTCATTAGTGATTAATAAAGAGATCAGCTACCAAGCAATTCAACGTATTTCAGAACAGGTTGAGAGGAGTTTACTGAAATCTGTTTCAGTTTTTGACGTTTATGAGGGTAAAAATTTAGGCGAAGGGAAGAAATCCTATTCCATTAGCTTTATGCTCCAAGATGAGAGTCAAACACTAACTGACAAGGTCATAGATGCAGTGATGGATCGACTCATTCAACGATTTGAAAGGGAATTAGGGGCTGTTATTAGAAAGTAAAATGGATGAATAAATAGGTTAAATACGCTAGCATCCTAAAGTCCAACACATCCATATTTTATTAAAAAAGCTAATCAGGGCGGCTAAAATGAGCCATTAAATACTGATTACCTTTTTAACATATTGCCCATATTAGGCATTTTCATTTTACCATCTTGCACCTTATTCATCATTTTCATCATTTTCCGCATGTCCTCAAATTGTTTCATCAAATTGTTGACTTGTTGGATTGAGGTGCCAGAACCCTTGGCTATTCGATTCTTCCGAGATGAATTTAACAAATCAGGATTTTGGCGTTCCTTTAAAGTCATCGATTGAATAATAGCTTCTATCGGCTTAAAGGAATCATTCGAAATGTCTACATCTTTCACGGCTTGGCCCATTCCCGGAACCATGCCCATCAAATCTTTAATATTTCCCATCTTTTTAATTTGCTGGAGTTGGGAATAAAAATCTTCAAAAGAGAAATTATTTTGGCGAATTTTTTTGTTTAAACGCGCTGCTTCATCTTCATCGAAAGCTTGTTGGGCCCTTTCAACTAAAGAAAGTACATCCCCCATGCCTAAAATTCGGTTGGCCATTCGATCCGGATAAAACTGATCTAAGGCTTCCATTTTTTCTCCGGTGGAGATAAACTTGATGGGTTTTTCAACTACTTGTCGGATGGAAAGAGCAGCCCCACCTCTAGAATCACCATCTAATTTGGTTAAAACAACTCCGTCAAAATTAAGTCGTTCATTGAATGTTTTAGCTGTATTTACGGCATCTTGACCGGTCATTGAGTCTACAACAAATAAGATTTCGCTTGGATTAATCGCTTTTTTTACGGCTGCGATTTCATTCATCATGGATTCGTCAATGGCTAATCGGCCTGCTGTATCGACAATAACCACTTTTTTGCCCATTTTTCTGGCATAAGAAAGTGCGTTCTCAGCTATGGAAACGGCATTTTTATTTTCTGGTTCTGCATAAACCTCCACACCTACTTGCTCGCCCAAAACTTTCAATTGGTCTATCGCCGCAGGTCTATAAATATCACAGGCAACGAGTAACACATTTCGCCCTCCTTTTTTTATGTATTGGGCTAGCTTACCTGAAAAGGTGGTCTTACCCGAACCTTGAAGTCCCGCAATTAGGACAACGGCAGGATCTCCTTTTAAATTAATATCTTGCTTAACCCCACCCATTAATTGGGTTAACTCCTCGTGAACAATTTTTACTAATAATTGGCCTGGCTCAACGGAAATTAATATTTTTTGGCCTAGAGCCTGTTCCTTAATTCGATCGGTGATTTCCTTGGCTACTTTGTAGTTGACGTCGGCATCCATCAAAGCCCGCCTAATTTCCTTTACGGTAGCGGCAACGTTGACGTCCGTAATTCGGCCGTTCCCTTTGAGGGTTCGCATAGCCGATGTAATCTTAGCACTTAAATTCTCAAACATAAAGCATTAAATCTTGTAAATGGTCTGCAATTTACGCTTTTTACCTTAAAAAATATTCAAATTATTTGGTCTAATTCTAATGATTAAAAAAGAATCCTGTATACCTTTGCAGGATTATTTAGGTTCATCCTAAAATAAAAAAAAGACCAAACACATTAATACAAAAAATGGAAAAAATTAAAGTTGCTAACCCAGTTGTAGAACTTGATGGAGACGAAATGACTCGCATCATTTGGAAATTCATCAAAGATAAATTGATCTTACCTTACGTAGAAGTTGACATAAAATATTACGATTTAGGTGTTGAATATAGGGACGAGACGAATGATCAAGTAACGATTGAGGCTGCAGAGGCAATAAAAAAATATGGTGTTGGCATCAAATGTGCCACCATTACTCCGGATGAAGCTCGCGTAGTTGAGTTTGATTTAAAGCAAATGTGGAAATCTCCGAATGGAACCATTCGTAATATTTTGGATGGTACTGTATTTAGGGAGCCCATCGTTTGTTCGAACGTACCCAGACTAGTTCCTAATTGGACTGCGCCTATCATGATTGGACGTCATGCATTTGGGGATCAATATAGAGCTACAGACTTTGTGACTAAGGGCAAAGGGAAGTTGACCGTTTCATTTACCCCTGAAGATGGCGGAGAGCCACAAACTTTTGAGGTATATAATTTCAAGGGGGATGGAGTTGCTTTGACGATGTATAACACAGACGAGTCGATTATGGGATTTGCTCATTCATGTTTCAATATGGCCTTAAGTAAAGGTTGGCCTTTGTATTTATCCACCAAAAATACGATTTTAAAGAAATATGATGGTCGATTCAAAGATATTTTTGAGGAGATTTTTCATTCTGATTACAAGGCAAAATTTGATGCCATGGGAATCGTATATGAACATCGATTGATTGATGACATGGTGGCCTCTGCATTAAAGTGGAATGGCAATTTTGTTTGGGCATGCAAGAATTATGATGGAGATGTTCAGTCGGATACCGTTGCTCAGGGATTTGGATCTTTAGGTTTAATGACTTCCGTTTTGATCACTCCAGATGGTAAAGTAATGGAGGCTGAAGCGGCACATGGAACGGTAACGAGACATTATCGTGATCACCAAGCGGGTAAACCTACGTCAACTAACCCAATCGCTTCGATCTTTGCATGGACGAGGGGATTAGAGTTCAGGGGGAAATTAGATAACAACCCTGCGTTGATTAATTTCTGCCAAACATTGGAAAGAGTATGTGTAGAGACCGTTGAATCAGGTAAAATGACCAAAGATTTAGCCGTATGTATTCATGGCAATAAAGTAAATCATGGAGAACATTATCTGTACACAGAGGAATTTTTAGAGGCTTTAGATGCAAACTTAAAAGTTGCATTGGCTTAATCTTACCCGTATTTTTTACGAGAAAAGAGCCGCTTCAAATGAAGCGGCTCTTTTTATTTTGACTGTCTGATTAATTGATAATGTTAATTTGAAATGATCAATGTCTTTGTGTACACCTGATCATTTGTTTTAAGGACTAATTTATAATTTCCTGCATTAATTCCTGCCAAATTCATCTCATAGGAGCCGTCTTGAGTAATTTTCCCTTGGGTAATTTGCCTTCCATCCATGGCATAAATAGTAAACTCGGAACCTTGTAAAGAAGAAACAGATTGGATAGTCACTAAATTTCCAGTAGGATTTGGAAACATGGAAAGTCCTCCATCTTGTGGCAAGCTATAGCTAAGATCAATCGTTGGTGACACGCATGTGGGGCCATCTGTATATTTTTTAGACGCATAAACAGAATATCGACCACTTGTTTTTACCCGTAAATTGGATCCTTTTTCCGAAGTGATTGCCACATTATTTAATGACCAGATAAAATCAATATCACTCGTTTTTTGACCGCCAGTAAGAAAATATGGAGAAAGTAAATTGACTATTGGGGAAGATGGATTTTGGAAAACAGTAACCTTAATATTTTTACTTATGTCTGAGTTACATCCTAAATCATTTGTTACAAATACATTAAAATCACCTGATGATTTAACATTTATAGTTTGTTGATCTGACCCATTATTCCATGTATATTTTGAAGACTTTACTTGCACTGAGAGATTTATTGATTCTCCATCACAAAAATTTATCGAATTATTTGTGGTTATAATAGGAAGTAAAGGTTTGAGAAATTTTATTGTTTTAATTTCATTTGAATAATTAGAAACACACCCATATTTATTTTTTGTAACCGCTTTAAATACTCCAGTTTCCTTAACAGGAATTTGAGTAGAATTTTCTCCTGTGTTCCAAACGATAGACTGGTCAGTGTTACTTAATTTAAGCGTAACAGATTCCCCATCACAGAACTCTAATTTACCAACAGATGTCAACAAAGGAGCTGCGGGAACAGGCAAATTCCGAACTTGAAAAAATGGAACTATGAAAATATTCCCTTTCGGATCTACGGTCCTTAAAAAGTATTTGCCTGGTGTAAAAAGCTGTTTAGTTTTATCTTTGCCTATAAAATCAAAATTACCATTATACCACTCGATTTGAGTATTCTCAGGGACATCATTGATGCTCATGATCACCTCATTGTTTGGACCACATTTTTTTATGAATTGAGGTAAGGGAGTTGGCAATATCGCTTTTGAAGTTTTAAAAAAATCGTCATTTAACTTATCCAACCAAGCGTTCGCCACCTGAGAATAGGCATTAGGTGTAAAGTGAACACATAATGAATATAAATCATCTTTACGAGGAACTTCAATCCCATCAAAATTTGGGCCGCTATACATCTCACTTATCTGACTGACGCTGATCATGTCTTGCTGCGCCTTAATAATGGAAGGATTCCATCTTGGTGGAAGGCAACCACCAATATCATATCGATTCGAAGTAAAAGAAAGCTCAGCAATTACCCATGGAATATCTAATCCTGTTTGGGATCTAAATATTGAAACTAGCTCCTTAAATTGACTGTAATAATCAGCACCAATTGTTCCAAAATTAGTATCCGTTTCTCCTTGTGCCCATAATATAGATCGAACTCCTCCTTTAATACCAAAAGCCTCCGCTACTTTCTTTAAATTAATGTAAGGAAAACCATCAGGGTAGTAAGTTGGTATATAAATCCAAGGATTTTTTGAAGGTATTCCCTTGGCACTTTCCAACCAATTTTTCATGGTTGTTCCAAACCAAGATGCATTATAAAAGCAAACGGGGACGTTTAATTTTTTAACCAATGAATCACCTAAGATGGGCCAATAATATTGGGACAAACCTGTAGGTCCAATAGTCGCATTATCATCCAATTTGGTAAAGTTGTCAAAAGGAAACTCTAAATTTCTTTCACCAAATACCTTGTGGGTAGGGTTAGTATTATATTCTGGAATAAAGTTGTAGAAGTTGGCGCAATTAACACGGTCATCGCTTGCCCCCTTTTCATTAGGCTTTCTTTTTGTTCCTTGTGCATTTGATTGACCCGCAATAATAAAATTCTCACCTACACCCACACGTGATAACACAGTTGAATCTTGCCAAACCTTATTAGTCCCCATAGACCGGACCCATAAAGCGTACCAACCACCTTTTGCCTTGATTTTACCTTGAAAAAATCCCCCTACTGGAGCTTCATCTAAATTAGACCAGTCTATAGCTACACCCTGCCCTTTTTCAACAGGTACTAACTTATATTGCACCAGAGTTGAATTCTCATTGCAATTTCCTAAAACAGAAAAAGTAGCTTCATTTAGAGGGTTTCGCTGAAAAATTTGACGAAAATGAGGATACAGTAAACCCACGGATTGACCAAATATACCGACATGAAAAGCCAATAAAAATATCCAAAAACAAAAAAACTTAATTTTCATATCTTTTTACAAAAAGTCGATAAAGAACAAAAATAGAAAAAAAAGGTCGCATCGAAAACTTCGATGCGACCTTAACCTAAAAATCTTGAGTTTATTCTGAAACTACAGAAAATCCTACCTTGTGCTTAACCTCTTTATGCAAATCCAAAGTGGCTGTATAATCTCCTGTTGACTTAACCTCAGAATCAAATGAAATTTTCTTACGATCAATATCAAAACCTTTCTCCTTCAACATATCCGAGATTTGAATACTCGTTACTCGGCCAAAAATCTTTCCACTATCTCCCGTCTTAGCAGCAATAGTTAAAGTCATTTCACCAATAGCCACCGCCAAGTCAATAGCATCCTGACGGATTTTTTCTACTTTATGCGCAGCTTGTTTGATGTTCTCAGCCACAACCTTACGATTGGATGGAGTTGCCATCATGGCAAAACCCTGTGGGATTAAGTAATTACGACCGTATCCAGCTTTAACAGCTACCGTGTCATTTTTATATCCTAATCCCGCTATATCCGTTTTTAATATAATTTCCATCTTATTTTACAATCAAATGTTTATCAGGTTATTCCCTAGTTTATTTTAAACCATCCGCCACATATGGCATCAAGGCTAAATGACGACAACGCTTAACCGCTTGCGCCACCTTACGTTGAAATTTCAACGAAGTTCCAGTAATACGACGAGGTAAAATTCTACCTTGCTCGTTTACCAACTTTAATAAGTAATCTGGATTTTTATAATCAATGTATTGTATGCCCGATTTCTTAAACCGACAATACTTATTACGATTACTATTTTTATCTACA